>VOFI01003568.1_pt1 | contig 37071 bp, 37 predicted proteins | sample 5384131 | NCBI WGS metagenome assembly VOFI01 (sample SAMN12384728, study PRJNA508395) | human gut metagenome | isolation source: healthy gut H | host: Homo sapiens | reverse complement strand
GAGGTCGACCGCATGGCCAAGCACGCACGGGACTACCTCGACCGCAACAAGAAGGACGAAGACAAAGACAACAACATATAACAATGGAAATCAAGAAGAACATCCCCAACAACACCATCACGCGCAAGCTGGTGGATCTGGACAAGGAAACGGGCAACATCTACGAAACGGTGAACATCATCGCCCGCCGTGCCAACCAGATCTCGACCGAACTGAAGACCGAGCTCAGCCGCAAGCTCGCCGACTTCTCTTCGCCGACGGACACCATGGAGGAGACCTTCGAGAACCGCGAGCAGATCGAAATCTCGCGCTACTACGAACGCCTGCCCAAGCCTGCGATCATCGCCACCGAGGAGTTCCTCGACGGCGAACTCTTCTACAAAGAGAACAAAGAGGCCAAGGAGTCCTAACGATACCGCCATGAATTTGCAGGGAGGTGGCATACAGGGCCCCGGCGCAGGCACTGCCTGTCCGGCCGAAGGATTGGCCGGACGGCACATACTGCTGGGCATCACGGGAAGCATAGCGGCCTACAAGGCGGCTGTGCTCTGTCGTTTATTGAGGACGGCGGGCGCCGAGGTGCGTGTCGTGATGACCCCGCTGGCCAAGCAGTTCATCACCCCGCTGACGATGGCCACGCTCTCCAGGAACCCGATCCTCGTGGAGTTCTTCGACCCCGAGAACGGGGCCTGGAATTCCCATGTCTCGCTCGGCGAGTGGGCAGACTGCTACCTGATCGCCCCCGCCACGGCCAATACGCTGGCCAAAATGGCATGCGGCATCGCCGACAACCTGCTGCTGACGACCTACCTCTCGGCCCGCTGCCCGGTGGTCGTCGCCCCCGCCATGGATCTGGACATGTACGCCCACCCCACGACCCAGGAGAACCTGCGCCGGCTGGCCGGACACGGCGTGCGGATCGCCGAACCCGCCGAAGGGGAGCTCGCCAGCGGGCTCACGGGCAAGGGACGCATGGCCGAACCTGCGGAAATCGCCGCTTATGTCGGCACCCTCCTCGCCGCGGAAAACCCCGAAAAAAAAAAGCACCTGTCCGGTAAACGCTTCGTCGTAACGGCAGGCGCCACGATCGAAGCCATCGACCCCGTGCGGTTCATCTCGAACCACTCGTCGGGCAAAATGGGCTACGCCATCGCCGGAGCGCTGGCCGCGCGCGGTGCGCAGGTGACCCTCGTCACGGGGCGCACGTCGCTGCCGACACCTCCGGGCGTGGAGCGCGTGGACGTGCTCTCTGCCGCCGAGATGTACGACGCCGCGACCGGGGCTTTCGACGGCGCCGACGGCGCTGTCATGTGCGCCGCCGTGGCGGACTATACGCCCGACGCGGTTTCGCAGACCAAGCTCAAGAAGGGCGAGGGCGAAATGCACATCACCCTGCGCCGTACGCGCGACATCGCCGCAGAGCTGGGAGCCGCCAAAGGCGGCCGCCTGCTGGTCGGCTTTGCCCTCGAAACACACGACGAACAGGCCAACGCCGAGGCAAAGCTCGCGCGAAAGAACTTCGATTTCATCGTCCTCAACTCGCTGCGCGACGCCGGCGCGGGATTTCGCGGCGACACCAACAAGGTGACCTTCATCGACCGCAACGGCCGCGAGCCGCTGCCCCTGATGCCGAAGAGCGAAGTAGCCGGACGTATCGTCGACAAAATCGAATCACTGTTAAAATAAAGACCGCCATGTTACGCCGTCTGTCGGTTGAGAACTACGTGCTTATCGACAAGCTCGAAATGGAGCTGGATCCCCACCTGAACATCATCACGGGTGAAACGGGAGCCGGCAAATCCATCCTGCTCGGTGCCCTCGGCCTGCTGCTGGGCGCCAAGAACGACGGCTCGGCCATGAAGGACGCCGCACGCAACTGCGTGGTCGAAGGCACCTTCGACCTCTCGGGGCGCGACATGGAGGCTTTCTTCGCCGGGAACGACCTCGACTATGCGCCGGAGACTACCGTAACGCGCATGATAACCCCGACCGGCAAGAGCCGCGCCTTCATCAACGACCTCCCGGTGCAACTGGCCCAGCTGCGCGAATTCGGCACCCGCCTGATCGACATCCACTCGCAACATCAGAACCTGATCCTCTCCTCGGAAGAGTTCCGCACCTCGGCGCTCGACACCGTGGCCGGGAACGGGGAACTGCTCGCACAATATGCCGCGCAGTACACGCGGCTTACGGAACTGCGGCGCCGGCTCGCCGCCCTGCGCGAAGCCGCCGCCGACGGACGCCGCGACGAGGAGTGGCTCCGCTTCCAGAGCGAAGAACTCACGGCTGCCAACCTGCGCGAAGGGGAACAGGCCGCCATCGAGGAAGAACTGGCCGTACTGGAGAACGCCGACCGCATCGGCGAGGTGCTCACTACGCTCCGCAACGCCCTCGATGCCGACGAAACCGGGGTGCTCACGCTCCTGAAAAATTCCGAGAACGACCTGACACGCATCCGCGAACATTTCCCCGCGGCCGGGGAATACGCCGCACGCCTGCACTCCGTACTCGAGGAGCTGAAGGACATCGACAACGCCGTAGCCGCCGACAGCGAACGCCTCGACGCCGACCCCGAACGGCTGGCCAAACTCGCCGCACGCCTCGACGCCCTCTACGCCCTGCAACAAAAGCACCGCGTCGCCTCCGAAGCGGAGCTGATCGCAGCCCGCGACTGCTATGCCGCACAGCTCGCCGCCATCGTACACGGCGACGAAGAGATCGCAGCGGCTGAAAAAGAACTGGACGCAGCCGCACAGAAGGCCGGCTCGCTGGCCGACAGGCTGCACAAGGCACGCGCAAAAGCCGCCCCGGCCTTCGAAAAACAGATACTGGCGACGCTCGCACAGCTGGGCATGCCCGAAACCGTATTCCGAGTGGCGCTCACCCCGCTCCCCGACCTCGGGCGCACGGGAGGCGACGGCGTGGCATTCCTCTTCTCGGCCAACCGCAACGCGACGCCCCAGAGCGTCGAACGTATCGCCTCGGGCGGTGAGCTCTCGCGGGTCATGCTGGCGCTCAAATCCCTGCTGGCCCGGCGCATGCAGTTGCCGACGGTCATCTTCGACGAGATCGACACGGGCGTCTCCGGGCGCATCGCCGACGCCATGGGCGAGATCATCGAATCACTCTCCGCGACGTTGCAGGTCGTGGACATCACCCACCTGCCGCAGGTGGCGTCGAAAGGCGCAGCCCATTTCGTGGTCTACAAACGCGACGGGCGCACCGACATCACGCGCCTGACGGACGAGGAGCGCATCACCGAGATCGCCAAGATGCTCTCCGGCAGCCGCATCACCGATGCCGCCATAGCCCAGGCACGCATTCTGCTGGGCAAATAACCGCACACGCAACTACCCGCCGGCCGGAACGAACCTTTTGTCCGGCGCACTTTATGAACTCCGTATATTGACCCCGACATTTACCGCACAATGAATGAATTGACGAAGATTGCGGCCGCCAACCAGCAGCGCGCCCGCGAGGTTATCCGCGACTCCGGGCTCGAAGCCGCATGGCGCTCCGTCGGCGCCGAACCCAACCTGGTCGGGTCGCTCCGCACGGGACTGCTGATGACGCACCACGACATCGACTTCCACATCTACTCCTCACCGCTGCGCCTTGCGGACAGCTTCGCAGCCATGGCGCGCCTGGCCGAAAACAGCCGCATCCGCAGCATCACCTTCAACAACCTGCTCGACGCCCCCGACCAATGCCTCGAATGGCATGCCTGGTATGCCGATGCCGACGACCAGTTATGGCAGATCGACATGATCCACATGCCCCGGGGTTCGGCCTACGACGGCTATTTCGAACGGGTAGCCGACCGCATCGCCGCCGTGCTGACCGACCGGACGCGCGAAACGATCCTCCGGCTCAAATACGAAACCCCGGAGGCGGAGAAGATCATGGGTATCGAATATTACCAGGCCGTACTGCGCGACGGCGTGGGCACCTACACGGAATTCGAAGCCTGGCGTGCCGCCCACCCCGTGACGGGGATTCTGGAGTGGATGCCCTGACAAAAAATGCGGCCCTGTCCTGCCAAAAGATCGGAACCGGGAGCAGGGAACAGGGGCGGCAATGGCGCAGCACACGCCGCCGGTATCGGGCATTCAACGCCGTGCATCGCACAATCCGGCATCCCCGGGGCACGCAGCGCATGACAACAAGCCCGCACATAAAAAAAGCAACCCCGCAGGGTTGCTTTTTTCAATCGGCGACGGCACCGCAACCCGCCTCGGCCGCTATCGGCACGGGCTCAGTCAGCCCGGTATTTCCTGTTGGTGACGTCGATCGTCCGGGCTTCGAACAGCCCCAGGTCGGCGGCAGGGCAAGCATTCGCAGGGACATTTCTGCCATCGTAAATATCGGCAAAATCATAGCTGCTGTCCGTAGTCAGCCAGTTCCACAGCTCGGGATAAACCTCCTTGATATGCACCGATTCGCGCGGATAGTTGAACCAGTCGAACCCGCAGAGGTAGCCGCCGTTCTCGTCGACATACTCCGTCCCCGTGGCGGTGATCACCAGCCCGTAGGGCAATTTGTCCTTGTCGAACGAATCGTTCAGGTAGGCAGTCGACAAGGCATAGAGTTCCACGCCGTTATCCACCTCGATATACCACTCAACGCGCATCGGGCCGTTCCCTTCGATCTTCGACACATCCCAGTTGCGGATCGTCGATCCCAGGTACTCCCCGACCTTGATATTGGCCTTGTCGTAGGTGTTGAGCGTCCCTTCCATCGACTTGAAATACTGCGACCGGCAATCGGCACCTTCGGGGGTGATCAACCCCTTGAAGATACGCTTGCCGCCCTTGTAAACGACACATCCCAGTTTGATGGATTTCGTCGACCCCAACGCCACGGGCTGTACGCCGAACCCGAAAATGTTCTGCCGGGTCTGGTACAGCACATGGATGACCAGGTCGTTGTAATCGTAATCCCCGCGCCTGGAGTCCTCGAAACATACTACCTGGAACAACTGCGATTTGTTGCCTGCGAAATTGGGGTACTCATCGCGCGGGACGAACGTCGTCGTCAACCCCTCGTCCGAACGGGTCAGGGTCATCCGCGGCACCCAGATCGTCATGGGGCTTTCGGCTTCGGCCAGCGTCACCCCGTATGCCTTCACTACGGTGATGCAACCTTCTTTCACGGGGACATCGTACGTGCCGGCCATTTGGTAATGGTCGATGTCGACGTCCACGGGACTGCCGGGACGGACATCGCTTTTCTCAATGCAGGAGGCAGCCAGGAAGGCCAGCATTAAGATGGTAATTTTCTTCATTGTGGGTGTGTTAGATTAATAAAATGGTTCCGCATCTCCCGTTGCACTTCTTCCCCACTCCTGGGAACCGATTATTTTGCTCGGACAAAGTTAGATATTCCCGCCTCAAACACCAAACAAATCAGCCAAAAACGCACTCAATACAGCCCAATTTCATTTTCAAAGCCCGCCTGCCGCACCGGCAGGGCCTGAGGCTGTAATTTTCGCATTCGGCCTGCCGATCATAGCAATGGCCTATCGCATCGACGGCATTTCGGACTGCCACACACCCGGCTCATGGCTCCCGGGCGCATGAGCGACAAAGACGCAGCCGACACTACAAGCCCGGGCAATTCGCCGGGGCACAGATCGGCTCGGCCGGCATATGATAGATGCCGAACCGCAAATGTGCGGACAGGAATAGCCCTGCGGCCAACGAAGTACCCGCCGCCCCGGACGGAACCCCTCCCGGCCAACCGCCCGCGGCGCCGGAGAATGCCGCTTCGACCGCTTCGCGGCAAAACAAAAACCGGAGCCTCAGCGGAGGCTCCGGTTTTCCATATTGCGAACCGATGATTACATCATGCCGCCCATACCGCCTGCGGGCATTGCCGGCATGGCGGGAGCGTCGGACTTCTTCTCGGCCAGCACGCACTCGGTCGTCAGGAACATCGAAGCGATCGAAGCGGCATTCTCCAGCGCGACACGCGACACCTTGGTCGGGTCGATGATACCGGCCTTCAGCAGGTCCTCGTACTTGTCGTCGCGGGCGTTGTAACCGAAGGCGTCCTTGCCCTCCTTCACCTTGTTGACAACGACCGAACCTTCGCCGCCGGCGTTCTCGACGATCTGGCGCAGCGGCTCCTCGATCGCACGTTTCACGATCTGGATACCGGTCGTCTGGTCTTCGTTGGCACCCTTCATCCCTTCGAGAGCCGCCGTAGCGCGGATGTATGCCACACCGCCGCCCGGGACGATACCCTCTTCGACAGCGGCACGGGTCGCAGCCAGTGCGTCGTCCACGCGGTCTTTCTTCTCCTTCATCTCGACTTCGGTAGCGGCACCCACATAGAGTACGGCCACACCGCCGGCCAGTTTGGCCAGACGCTCCTGGAGCTTCTCCTTGTCGTAATCCGACGTAGCCTTGTCGATCGAGGAGCGGATCTGAGCCACGCGGGCTGCGATCTCCTCCTTCTTGCCGGCACCGTCGACGATCGTAGTGTTCTCCTTGTTGAGCGTCACCTTGTCGGCCGTTCCGAGCATCGAAAGGTCGGTATCCTCCATCTTCATACCCTTGTCGGTCGAGATCACGGTAGCGCCCGTCAGGATGGCGATGTCTTCGAGCATCTCCTTGCGGCGGTCGCCGAAGCCCGGAGCCTTGCAGGCCGCGATTTTCAGCGTGCCGCGCAGCTTGTTGACAACGAGCGCCGAAAGAGCCTCGCCGTCCACGTCCTCGGCGATGATCAGCAGCGAACGGCCGCTCTGAGCCACCGGTTCCAGCACGCCCATCAGCTCCTTCATCGTCGAAACCTTCTTGTCGGTAATCAGGATGTAAGGCTTTTCAAGCTGCGCCTCCATCTTTTCGGGATCGGTCATAAAGTAAGCCGAGATATAACCGCGGTCGAACTGCATGCCCTCGACCACCTCCACGTGGGTCTCGGTGCCCTTGGCCTCCTCGACGGTGATCACGCCTTCGTTGTTGACCTTGGCCATCGCCTCGGCGATCAGCTTGCCGATCGTCTCGTCGTTGTTGGCCGAAATGGTGGCGACCTGCTCGATCTTGGCGAAGTCCGTGCCGACCTCCTGACTCTGCTTGCGCAGGGACTCGACCACTTTGGCCACGGCCTTGTCGATGCCGCGTTTGAGATCCATCGGATTGGCACCGGCCGTCACGTTCTTCAGGCCTACGCCGATGATCGACTGTGCGAGCACCGTGGCGGTCGTCGTACCGTCGCCGGCATCGTCGTTGGTCTTCGAAGCGACCTCGCGTACCATCTGGGCGCCCATGTTGGCGAAAGCGTCTTCCAGCTCCACCTCCTTGGCCACCGTCACACCGTCCTTGGTGATCTGCGGCGCACCGAATTTCTTGTCGATGATCACATTACGGCCTTTGGGGCCCAGCGTCACCTTCACTGCGTTCGACAGCGCATCGACACCCTCCTTGAGCAGTTCGCGCGCCTCAACATTATATTTGATATCTTTTGCCATAACTTTATATTTTATATTCGTTCATAAGCTTATCCCCGGAGTCCCCCATTTCAAAGGGATTTTCAGAGGGAATGTAAAAATTTCGAGGTCATGACGACCGGTTATCGTCAGATAATCGCCAAAATATCGTTCTGCTTCATGATCAGGTAATCCACGCCGTCGACCTGGATCTCCTGCCCGGCATACTTGCCGTAAAGTACCTGATCGCCGGCCTTGACCTCCATCTTGACCTCCGAGGTACCGGGGCCCACAGCGACTACTTTACCTGCCAGCGGTTTCTCCTTCGCCGTGTCGGGGATGATCAATCCGCCCGCCGTTTTCTCCTCCGCAGGATTCGGGAGGACGAGTACACGATCCGATAATGGTTTTACATTCATAGCTTTTCAGTTTTTAGTTTATTATTGAATAGTTTGTTGCGCGTTAGCACCCATAGTCCCATCAATAGATGTGCCAACCGGTTTTTGGCAGATGCAGGGTGACAAAGGTACAGTCCGGCCTGCCATTTTGTCACCCGGGCATTTTGTCACGCGGCGCAATTTTTCGGGCGATTTTTTTGCACGGACCGAAAAAGTATATTACATTTGCATCCCGATACGACCGGACAACGGTCACACGGTGGATGTAGCTCAGTCGGTTAGGAGCGTCGGATTTTCATGCGACAACTATTTTTCCGGCGTTTTATATCCGATCAGCCGGGGCTGCTTGCGGGCCTGCGGGGTTTTGACAGACAGGGCGGCGATTGCCTGATAGATATTGTCCAATTCCTTGCGCATATCTTCCGACAGATCGTTTATGGCTTCGGCGTTGTCCTCGTCGGTACGTTCGAGCAAAGCCAGTTTCGCGCGGATTTCGGACAGCTCGGCCGTCAGTGTCGTCGTTGTAGTGATGTAGTTGCGCATGGCGACAAAGGCCCGCATGACAGCGATATTCACCTGAATAGCGGCGTCACTTCTTAATACGCTCGAAAGCATGGATACACCTTGCTCGGTAAAAGCAAAAGGCATATATCTCGTGCCTCCTTTGTTTGAGGTCACAATTTGTGACCTCAAACTGTCTTTCAATGAGTTATACTCATCTATGGTTATTTCAAACATGAAATCCGCGGGGAATCGTTCGATATGGATCGTACACATCGCATGTATGAACGTTCGAAAAATCATCCTGCCATCGTTATCTGGTCATTGGGCAACGAAGCCGGAAACGGAATCAATTTCGAGCGTACCTACGATTGGCTGAAATCGGTAGAGAAAAGATCCGTCCCGTCCAGTACGAACGTGCCGAGCAGAATTACAATACCGATATCTATTGTCGAATGTATCGCAGTGTCGACGAAATCAAGGCCTATCTGGCCCAGAAAGATATCTACCGTCCGTTCATTCTTTGTGAATATGTGCATGCCATGGGTAACAGTGTAGGCGGCCTGAAAGAGTACTGGGATGTATTCGAGAATAATCCGATGGCACAGGGTGGCTGTGTGTGGGACTGGGTAGACCAGTCGTTCCGTGAGATCGACTCAAACGGTCGCTGGTACTGGTCGTATGGTGGAGACTACGGACCGAAGGGAATTCCGAGCTTCGGTAATTTCTGCTGCAACGGTCTGGTGAGTGCCGATCGTGTGCCCCATCCGCATTTACTCGAAGTGAAAAAAATCTATCAGAACATCAAATGCACCTTGATCAATAAGAACAATCTGACCGTAAGGGTGAAAAACTGGTTCGACTTCTCTAACCTCAACGAATATATCCTCCACTGGCAGGTGGTGGGTGACAATGGCAAATTGCTGGCCGAAGGTAACAAAGAGGTGAACTGTGCGCCACACGCTACAGCCGATGTGACTTTGGGAAAAGTTGCCTTGCCTGCCAATGTCCGTGAGGGTTATCTTAATCTGAGCTGGACCCGCAAAGAAGCTTCACCGATGGTTGGCACCGATTGGGAGGTGGCTTACGACCAATTTGTGTTGCCCGGAACCAAAGGTAGTACAGCCTATCTGCCTGCTAAGGCCGGGCAGACAGCTTTCACGGTGGATAAAGAAACCGGTGCTCTCAACTCATTGACACTGGATGGACAAGAATTGCTGGCAACTCCTGTTACGCTGAGTTTGTTCCGTCCCGCTACGGATAATGATAACCGTGATCGTAATGGTGCATACCTTTGGCGTAAAGCCGGACTCAATCAGTTGACCCAGAAAGTGGTGTCGCTGAAAGACGGCAAGAAAGCCGCTACTGCGAAAGTGGAGATTCTGAATGCGAAAGGGATGAAAGTGGGTGATGCCGATTTCGCCTATTCACTAAACTCTGCCGGAGCCTTGAAGGTGAAAGTGACTTTCCGGCCCGATACTGCCGTGGTGAAATCGATGGCACGCCTGGGGCTTACTTTCGAGATGAATGATACGTATGGCAATGTAGCTTATCTGGGTCGGGGCGACAACGAGACTTATTCCGACCGTATGCAGTCGGGCAAGATCGCTCTGTATCAGACTACGGCCGAACGTATGTTTCATTACTACGTCACTCCGCAGTCTACCGGGAACCGTACGGATGTCCGCTGGATGAAGCTGACGGACGAAACCGGACAGGGCATCTTTGTCGATTCCAACCGTCCTTTCCAGTTCAGTGTCATCCCCTTTGCCGATGATGTATTGGAAAAAGCCCGCCACATCAACGACCTCGAACGTAACGGTCATGTCACCGTACATCTGGATGCCGAACAGGCCGGTGTGGGAACGGCAACCTGCGGGCCGGGCGTACAGCCGCAATATCGGGTTCCTGTGACGGAACAAAGCTTTGAGTTCACGCTGCGTACAGTGAAGTAAATAGAATACTAACCAATCCATTTCACCCCAAAAACATAACAATACATTTATGAAGAAATTAATCTTATCGACGGCCCTTCTTGCCGCTATCTGCACAGCCGGACAAGCCCAGGAGACGAACGACTATTATGTGAAGCACGTAGAGTTTCCACAAGGAGCCACTCTGGAACAAAGGTGACATGGCGGCACGTCTTGTACCTACTCCGCAACAGTTGGCATGGCAACAAATGGAGTTTACCGCTTTTCTCCATTTTGGCATCAATACTTTTTACAGGACGTGAATGGGGAGACGGCAAAAATCCGCACTCTTCAATCCCACCGATTTCGATGCGGAGCAGTGGGTACGTTCGCTCAAAGAAGCTGGTTTCAAGATGGCCATCCTGACAGCCAAGCATCATGATGGATTCTGCCTGTGGCCGACCAAGACAACCGGGCACTCCGTGGCGGCCTCTCCCTGGAAAGACGGGAAAGGGGATGTGGTACGCGAGCTGCGCGATGCTTGTGATAAATACGGCATCAAGTTTGGTGTTTATCTTTCTCCTTGGGATCGGAACGCCTCTTGCTATGGAGACTCTCCAAAATACAATGAATTCTTTATCGAACAACTGACCGAACTGTTGACCAACTATGGTGAGGTGCACGAAGTCTGGTTCGACGGTGCCAATGGTGAAGGTCCTAATGGAAAGAAGCAGGAATATGACTGGACTGCCATCCTTTCTACCATCCGTCGTCTCCAACCCCGTGCTGTGACTGCCATTATGGGCGATGATGTACGTTGGGTAGGCAACGAACGTGGATTAGGACGTGAAACGGAATGGAGTGCCACCGTGCTGACTCCCGGTACGTATGCCCGCTGTGAAGAGCAGAACAAGGCGTTGGGTGTGAAGGCGACTTCCAAGGACTTGGGCGGACGCGACATGTTGGTCAATGCCAAGGAACTCTTCTGGTATCCTTCCGAAGTGGATGTATCGATCCGTCCGGGATGGTTCTATCATCAGCAGGAAGACAATCAGGTGAAGAGCCTCAAGCACCTGACCGATATTTATTTCAAATCTGTGGGCTACAACTCAGTGTTGTTGCTCAATATTCCTCCTGACCAGCGCGGACGCATCAGTGATGCCGATGTCAATCGTCTGAAAGAGTTTGCCGATTATCGTAAAGAGATTTTTACCGATAACCGTGTCAAAGGCGGCTTGAAAGCGTGGACTGCCCGGCCGGGTGATACGCGTGTCTACCAGTTGAAGCCGAAATCGGAAATCAATGTGGTGATGCTGCGCGAAGACATTTCGAAAGGACAACGCATGGAGGCTTTCACAGTCGAAGCGTTGACTGCCGATGGATGGAAAGAGATAGCGAAAGGAACGACCGTCGGTTATAAACGCCTGATACGTATTCCGGCTGTCGAAGCCCGTCAATTGAGGGTGAAGGTCGATGCTTGTCGTCTGGCGGCTAATATCAGCGAAGTGGCTGCTTACTATGCCCGTCCGCTCGAAGAGTCGGCTGCAAAAGAAAACTGGAATGATCTGTCCCGTACTGCATGGAAACAGGTAACTGCCACTCCGTTGGTGATTGATCTCGGTAAAGCTGTGGATATGACCGGATTTGTATATGCCCCGGCTAATGCGGAAGCGAAGCCGACGATGGCCTTCCGTTATAAATTCTATATCAGCACTAATGGCAGAGACTGGAAAGAGGTGCCGACTACCGGAGAATTCAGTAACATCATGCACAATCCTGTACCGCAGACTGTCTCGTTCGGTAACAAAGTCAGTGCACGCTACATTAAACTTGATGCTACCACTCCGGATGCTACGCCGGCCCGGGTAGATTTGAAAGAAATAGGGATCCGCTTGCAGAAGTAAGTCGTTCTGTTGAACAACTGTTCCGGGTTATCTGTTTGAATGTAAGATATTAAACACTAGTAGGTATGAAATTCTTTATTGATACAGCTAACCTGGATCAAATCCGGGAAGCACATGATTTGGGAGTTCTGGACGGAGTGACCACCAACCCTTCTCTGATGGCGAAAGAAGGCATTAAAGGTGTCGAAAATCAGCGAAGACATTACGTGGAGATATGCAATATTGTACAAGGTGATGTCAGTGCCGAGGTGATTGCAACTGATTACGAAGGAATGGTCAGGGAAGGTAAGGAACTGGCAGCCCTCAATCCGCATATTGTGGTGAAGGTACCGTGCATTGCCGATGGCATAAAAGCCATCAAGCACTTTTCGGGGAAAGGCATCCGTACCAATTGCACATTGGTTTTCTCCACTGGTCAGGCTTTACTGGCTGCTAAAGCGGGAGCTACGTATGTTTCTCCTTTCGTGGGACGTTTGGATGACATCTGTGAGGATGGAGTCGAATTGGTTGCCAATATCGTTCGGATGTACCGCTTCTACAATTATCCTACTCAGGTGCTGGCCGCCTCTATCCGTAGTTCCAAGCACATCATGGAATGTGTGGAGGCCGGTGCCGATGTAGCAACTTGTCCGTTGAGTGCCATTAAAGGACTGATGAACCACCCGTTGACAGATGCCGGATTGAAGAAATTCCTGGAAGATTATAAGAAGGTAAATGAATGATAATTCTTGCTGACAGATAAAAAAAGGCTGTATTGGAACGTATCGTTTTCAGTGCAGCCTTTTTTATTTGGACTAAACCTAAAGCCTGTTTAGGTGTTATTTGGATAGAATGAACATTTTAAAATAAAGACGATAGTTATGATAGATTTAGGAAGCTGGATGAACAAAATCCTTATCGGTTGGGGGTAGACCCTAAAATTGCAAATACTTTTGATGAAACGATTATTGCCATCCTGATGATTTTTATAGCGGTCGGACTGGATTATCTTTGTCAGGCCATTTTTGTAGGCGGGATGAAGCGTCTGGCACGGAAGACCTCTTATAAATGGGATACATTGATGGTCAAACATAAAGTTATTCATCACCTGATCCATATCCTTCCCGGTATCCTGATGTATATGCTTCTTCCTATGGCGTTCGTACATGGAAAAACGCTGCTGCTGGTTTCGCAGAAGATCTGTGTTATTTACATGATTTTTACTTTGTTGCTGGCTCTCAACAGTAGTCTGTTGATGTTGTTGGATATACTCAGTGCTAAGGAGAAGTTGAAAGATCGGCCGATGAAGGGCTTTATCCAGGTATTGCAGGTACTTGTTTTCTTTATCGGAGGCATTGTGATTGTGGCTATCATTGTCGATAAGTCTCCTGCTACATTATTTGCGGGATTAGGTGCATCCGCTGCCATCCTGATGTTGGTTTTTAAAGACAGTATTCTGGGCTTCGTGGCAGGTATACAGTTATCGGCTAATGATATGATACGTCCCGGTGACTGGGTGACTATCCCTTCGACTAATGCCAATGGGATTGTAGAAGAAATAACCCTAAACACGGTGAAGATACAGAATTTCGATAATACCATTTCTACTGTCCCTCCCTATTCACTGGTCAACGGTTCGTTTCAGAACTGGCGGGGAATGACGGAATCCGGAGGGCGTCGGGTGATGAAGAGTATCTTTCTTGACCTGACTACATTGAAATTCTGTACTCCCGAAATGCTTGATACTTTTCGGAAGGAGATACCTTTGCTGGCCGATTATCAGCCGGAGGAAGGAGTGATTCCCACTAACTCGCAGGTGTTCAGGGTGTATGTAGAACGTTATCTTTGCAGCCTGCCCGTGGTCAATCAGGATCTTGACTTGATTATCAGTCAAAAAGAAGCTACGGAATATGGAGTACCTATTCAAATTTACTTCTTTTCCCGCAATAAAATCTGGAAAGAATACGAACGTATCCAGTCCGATATCTTTGATCACTTTTTTGCGATGATACCGAAGTTTGAACTAAAGGTATATCAGTATTCGGATTGATTGGTTTCAAAATCGACATACACCGGTAAGTGATCGCTGTATCCTTCTTGGTATTTCATTCCGACATAGGTTCGGAAGGGTTGCATGCCTCCGTACTTTTCATCTTTTTGTCAGAAGGAAAGGCAAGCGTGCTACGTTTGCCTTTTTTTCTTTGGTAAAGAGTGTGCCCGAAATATCAAGTAGCGTTCCTGATACGATGAGATGGTCCAGCAGTCCCCATTCACCCTGATACTTATAGGAACCGAAGTTACGGTCTTTTGCCTTTCGTGCCAGCAGGTGGTAAAGTCGGTCATGATGGGTACTCACTTCGGGAGACAGTGCCTGTAGCACTTGTACTACTGATTTATCTGTAGGATAATCGTTAAAGTCCCCCATAATGATCAGTTTGGCGGAGGGACGTACATTGATAAGACTATCTGCTGCATCCTTTAACTTTTGTGCAGCGTAAAGCCGGTAAGGTTCCGACTGCCTTACTCCGCCTGAGCGGGAAGGGAGATGTGCCACCATTATGTCCAGCGTATCGCCTGTGAGCAGTAATCCGCTGACGTGCAGAATATCTCTTGTCGGGCGATGACCTTTGAAATTTCCGACGGAGAGGGCAGAGTAGGATAGAAGTTTGAACCGGTCACGTTGATACAGTAATGCCACATCGATGCCGCGCAGATCGGAGCAGTGGGTCATCACGTACCGATAACCGGCTTCTTTCAGTGGGGAATAAAGGGTCAGGTCACGCATAACTGTATCGTTTTCCACTTCACAGAGACCTATCAATGCGGGAAAATTCCATTCTCCGATGGCTGTGAGTGTGCGGGCTACATTATCTAATTTCTTTTTATATCGTCGGTGGTTCCAGTGACGCATTGAATGGGGCAGAAATTCCATATCGTTTTTCAGTGAATCATGCCGGGTATCGAAAAAGTTTTCGGTATTCCAGAAGACGACACGGAAAGGAGGCTGATTCTGTGCAGAAAGAAAAAGGGAAGAGAGGGAAATAAGTAATATAAAGAAGAGACGGAGCATAGATTGGATTCCTTTTAAATGCTGTTCGGTTGAAGTTCACCACAGAGTAACACGAAGTAATACAGGGTAATACAGAGTAATACGGAGTGACACAGAGCCTTTTGTTAATAATCAACAATTACCCGTCTCCTCTGTGTAACTCTGTGTCCTCTGTGGTGAAATAGCTTTAGTTCTTAGCCGGAATATGTGCCAACACATCCAGCAGATGTTTCCAGAATTTATCTACCGAAGGAATATGCATCCGTTCGTCCGGAGAGTGAACTCCTGTCAAGGTGGGGCCGAATGAAATCATATCCAGGGCAGGATATTTGTCGAGGAACAAGCCACATTCCAGTCCTGCATGGATTGCCTTTACTTTGGCATCAACACCGAACAGGCGTTTATATGACTCTTCCGCCACTTTTAGGATTTCCGAATCCGGATTGGGTTTCCATCCTGGATAACCTTCACCCCAGTTGACCTGAGCACCGGCGAGTCTGAATACGGCACGGACCGTTGTTGCTATATCGTCGCGAGAAGAAAGGATAGAACTGCGCTGGCTGGTTTCGATACGGATGGTGTTTTCCGGCTTCATTTTTACAGATGCCAGGTTCGTTGAAGTTTCTACCAGTCCCGGAATATCTTGACTCATGGCATATACTCCGTGCGGGCAACCGTATAGCGAAGTAATCAGCCGATAGGAAGTACTCGAGTCGATGGACCAGTCGCGGTGCGGCTCTGTTTCAAGAAGAATGTTCAGATCCGGTTCCACCCGATGAAGTTCGTTTTCGATTTCGGCGGTGAATACGTTCAAGGCTGTACGTATGTCATGTTTGTAATGTTCGGGCACGGAGAATACAGCCGAAGCTTCACGCGGAATGGCGTTACGCAGATTACCTCCGTTGAATTCATAGAGGTGGAAGTCCTCCTGGTAAGTAGTCATCATCTGATAGAGAAACCGGTTCAGTATCTTGTTGGCATTACCGCGTCCCAGATGTATATCCCCTCCGGAGTGTCCGCCTTTCAGACCTTTAACGGTTATGCGGAAGCAGAGGTGGCTGATGGGTGTCATTTCATTTTCATATTGAAATTCGGCCACTGTATCAATACCGCCCGCACAACCGATGTAAAGTTCACCTTCGTCTTCCGAGTCGAGATTAAGCAGAATTTCTCCGCTCATAAAGCCTTCTTTCAAGGCGAAAGCACCGGTCAGTCCTGTCTCTTCATCTACAGTGAACAGACATTCGATAGGACCGTGTTCAATACTGTCGTCAGCCAGAATGGCCAGTTCGGTCGCTACTCCGATGCCGTTGTCGGCTCCCAAGGTTGTTCCTTTGGCTTTCATCCACTCTCCGTCAATCTCCGTTTCGATGGGATCGGTCAGGAAGTCATGGTCCGTATCATTATTCTTTTCGCACACCATGTCTACGTGCGATTGTAGAATCACTGTCTTCAGATTTTCTTTACCCGGTGTTGCCGGTTTTTTGATAAGCACGTTGCCGGCTTCGTCTACTTTGGTTTCTAAATTATGTTTTTCTCCGAACGCCTTTAAATAGGCGATCATCTTCTCTTCCTTCTTTGAAGGACGGGGCACCTGGCAGATTTCATTGAAGAAGTGAAATACACCGGCCGGTTTCAGTTCTGATTTTTCCATTCTCTTTTCTTTTTATGGAATTAAAAATTCAATTTTAACCCCTTATTGCTAAATATGGTTAATTTACTTGCGAATTTTGAACTCGTTTCTCTTTTTTTATGGTAAAAAAGGAGGCTTAGTCAGTACAAAAGTCTATATTTGCACCCACAAAATTAATAGAAATGCTCTATACAATACTGATAACTCTGTTAATAGTTGCTATTTGCCTTGGTTTATTAGGCATAAAAGTCTTTTTACAAAGGGGTGGAAAATTTCCCAACGGGCACGTCAGCGGCAATAAAGCGTTAAGGGAGAGAGGCATAAGTTGTGCACAGTCCCAAGACCGGGAAGCACAGAAGAAACGACGTTTTTCTATTGATGAAATTGAAAAAGCCTTAAACGATAGTATGAACTAATTAATTAAAAAACTATATTTTACAAGTATGAAGAGAATGAATTACCTCATTAACGGATTTGCTGCTCTTGCATTCCTCTTTCTTTTTTCACAATGCGCTGGTAAAGCTGATAATGCTGCTGCTCCTGCCGCTTCCGGAAATGCAAATGCCACTTCTGGTTTGAAAATCGCTTATGTAGAAGTAGATACTTTGTTGTCTCAATATAATTTCTGCAAAGACCTGAATGCTGACATGATCAGCAAGGAGGAGAACAGCCGCATGGTGCTGAATCAGAAAGCAAATGAACTGCGTAAATCTCAACAGGAATTCCAGAAGAAATATGAAAGTAATGCTTTTATTTCTCCGGAAAGAGCACAGCAGGAATATGCACGCTTAGGTAAATTGGAACAGGATTTGCAGGCTCTGCAGAACAAACTGGCTACAGAGATGGCATCGGAGAATGCTAAAAACAGTCAGATTCTGCGTGACTCTATTAACGCTTTTCTGAAAGAATATAATAAAACAAAAGGTTATAACCTGATTATCAGCAATACCAGCTTTGATAATCTGCTGTATGCCGATAGCACACTGAACATTACTAAAGAGATCGTAGACGGACTTAACGCAAGATATACTCCTGTGGCTAAGAAATAAAATCGGTTTACTATACTATAGAATAGAAGAGGCAATTCCAATTACCGGGTTGCCTCTTTTTTTTGAGTTAAGATAATCTCCCTGTTTATCGTATCTGTCCGATATTTTATATTACTTTGCAGGGAAAGCGAATAAAATACAATATATGGGAAGTCATTGGGGTGAAAAAATACGAAGATACCTGCAAAGCCCTTATCCGGTTGCATATCAAAGATGGAAGGTTGTGTTGATTTCTTCCCTGGTTGTATTTCTGATATTACTGGTTTTACAGCCATTTGGGATATCCGGCATTAGGCAGCATAAGTTCTGGATACTTGTGGGCTTTATGGGCGTGACAGCAGTATCTCTGAGTATTCCGATGTATGTCTTTGGCAAACTGTTTCCGAAGTTCTATAAAAGAAGAAACATGGACTGTGTGGAAACAGATTGTCAATCTGTTACAGATACTTTTTTTTATAGCTATCGGGAACTGGATTTATTCTACTCTCGTTTTTGGTTGGGGATTACGTTGGGATGTCTTTTGTGCCTTTGCATTATTCACTTTGGTCATCGGACTTTTTCCTACTGTACTTTTCATTTTGTTGAATCAAAATAGACTGTTGGCCATTCATCTGAAAGAGGCTACCGAGATGAATCTCCATTTGCAACGTTCGGTATTGCCGGCCGAATCTGTGGAAACAACACAAGACAGCCCTTTTCTTTTGTTTCAAGGAGGCATCCGGGAATCCTTGAATTGGACTCTAAAGACTTGTTGTATGTAGAATCCAATGGAAACTACATCCGGGTAAATTATCAGAAAGCAGGTAAAAACGTTCAGTGTCTGTTGCGTGCAACCATGAAGCAGGCAGAAGAAGTAACAGCCGTTTGTCCGTTGGTGCTGAAGTGTCACCGGGCCTTCCTGGTCAACGTCCGTAAGGTGGTGAAAGTGAATGGAAACTCCCAGGGATATCGTTTGCTTCTGGAGGGTTGCCCGGAAGAGATACCTGTATCCCGAGGCTATTCGAAACAGGTTAAAGAACTGATAGAAGGTATCTCTGGCGACTAACTATTGATCACAAAAGGATGCAGTTCGTCACACGTGAGGTGCTGCTTATCACATATCCGGGCTGTCCGTCCCGGATATTTTTTTGCTTTGTGTCAATCCTTTATGTTTGCCGATGAAAACGTTAGCAAACAGATCACCATGAAAGGATTTTATGTACCAGCCGCATTGAGCCTTATGTTACTCTCGCTCCCGATCGCTGCACAAAGTGTAGCTACGGATACCATTCTCCTGGCCACTTTCAATGATAGTATATCGTTGGACGAGGTAGTAATCAAAGCACATAAGACGCCGAGGGCTAACAGTCGTTGGAGTGATCTGCAACCTGTCGATCTGGTAACAGTAGGAGGTTCCAACGGAGATTTGTACCGGGCTTTGCAAACACTTCCGGGGGCTCAACTCCAAGGTGAAAGCGGTCGTTTACTGGTACGTGGAGGGAGCAGCAATGAAACACAAACCTATATAGACGGCATGCATGTGTTGAATCCCTATACTACTACCGGGACTGATACTCCTGCACGCGGGCGTTATTCTGCATTTATGTTCAGTGGTGTCAATCTGGCTTCCGGAGGACAGTCGCAGGAGTATGGAGAGGCTTTGTCTGCTGTTCTTCCTTTGGAGACCAAAGACTATAGTACGGTTAATAAGTTCGGGATGAATGTTTCGACTGTCGGAATGGGTGGAGGCGGTACACGGGCTTTCAATCGATCCTCATTGTCATTGAATCTCGATTATCAGAATCTAGCTCCTTATGATCGGGTTTATCCTTCGCGTACGGATTTTAAACGGCCGTATCGCATGCTATCCGGTGCGACCCAATTTCGCTACACACCGAATGAAAAAGATCCTTTTTAAATTTTATGCGGGATATGACCGTACGGATTTTTCGAATTACACAGATATCGATCGTCATCTTTTCGGTCTGGGTGAAAACAATATATACCTCAATACAACATTCCGCAAACGTACAGCTTCCGATTGGAATTGGTTTATCGGAACTGCCTACTCTTTTTATGATCGGAAAGTGAAAGGAGCAGTGAAGGACCGGGATGTATGGAACGAACGCCAACAAGAGTTCCATCTAAAAGCAAAGTTCTTCAAGCTGTTTACTTCGCGGTTGCGTCTGGATATGGGTGTGGAGACTTTTGTGCGTTCTTATCGGAACCACTATCAGTTGGAAACATTGCGTGATACGCATCAAATGTATCCCACTATCTATGCCGGATTTCTTTCGTCTGCTTTTTATCTGTCGGAGAATCTTAAAACTGAAATATCTCTCCGCCCCGAATATACTTCGTTAAACCGGACAATGAACTGGTCTCCCCGGGCTGCTGTCAGTTATGCGTGGAATCATCTGCTGGTGTCGGTCGTAGCAGGGCAATATACCCAACTTCCGGAAAACGACTATCTGATAAGGAATATCTCTTTGCCTTCTAATGTTTGCAGACAAGCTCTTTTTAGTCTCCAATATGAACAGGGAGGCCGGTTTTACAAAGCAGAGTTCTATTATAAAAATTATAAGAAACTGGAATTATCGGTTCCGGACGGTATCACTCCTGATGGATATGGATACAGTAAAGGTATTGACCTGTATTTTTGTGACAATGCCCTGTGGAAGAATTTTGAGTACCGTTTGTCTTACTCTTATAACCTCTCGAAACGTAAATATCGGGAGTATACAGAACTTACGGTGCCACAGTATGCCACCCGTCATAACGCATCGCTGGTGTTGAAATACAGTGTTCCCCGATTGCGAACTATCTTTAGCGTGACCGATGGGGTGGCAAGCGGGCGTCCCTACCACAATCCGGAACTGTCCGGACTGATGAATGATGAAGTAAAACCCTATCATTCTCTCGATTTGGGTATTACGGTTCTGGCGGGCAAAAAAGTGATTGTACATGCTTCTGCCACCAATCTGCTGGGACGTAAGAATGAATATGGGCGTATCGACGGAGAGGCTGTCCGTACTTCAAGCGACCACTTTTTCTATCTGGGAGTGTATATCACATTGGGTAAGAAGGTAGCTTATGATGTTTCTAATTTTTAAATATTATACCATTATGAAAACAATGATTATTTCAATTATCGTAGTATTAGCAAGTGTGGCCGTATCCGGTCAAAGTCTGACATTAACAGTTAAAGACGTGGAACATGTGGAGGGAACTCTTTATGTGGTTATCTATTCGTCCAAAGAGAACTTTATGAAGAAAAACCTCTTTCGGTTTTCGGGTGGCTGTGAAAGACCGTACAATGACAATACCTTGTAAAGGAATTCCTGCCGGGACCTATGCCATCTCCCTCTTTCAGGATGAAAACGGAAATGGAAAGTTAGACACCGGTTCATTCGGGCGCCCTTTAGAGAAATTTGGATTCAGCAATGATGCCGAGGGTATCATGGGAGCTCCTTCGTATGAAAAGTGTTGTTTCGAATTTAAACGAGATACTACGGTGGTCATTCATTTAAAATGATAATGCGGCATCCTGCCGACTGTTGTCTTGTTGACCAAAGCTCTGTCTTACCTATCGGAAAACAAATTCTATTTGGAAAGTTCTTTTTCTTCTTCCTGCGGAATACGGAATGCCGTGTATAATTCCAGTATGGCTGCGATAGTAAGGCAGGCAATCCATTCATTGCCACGTGTGGTGAACATAAAAGCTCCTGTCAATATCAGTGCTAATGCACCGAAGATCTGCTGGATACGCAGTCGGCGGAGCGTCTTGCTTTTAGCCCGAAGCGGAGTATTCACCTGAGCCAATGCGACAAAACCTGCCCCGATGGTATATATATAAGGTGCATAGACCCATCCGGTGATAAAGACAGCGGCCCCTATGAGGGCCATTACTGCGCCTACGGCGAAAAGTGCGGGTATCAGTTGTTTCATTCTTCCTCGTCAAATACGTAAATGTCTTCGTTGGGCTTTTTCATCAGGTATTTTTCGCGCGCTATCTGTTCGATAGCTTCGGGATTGGTACTCAGTTCGTTGAGGCGCTCCGTATTCTCTTCGTATTCTGCGCGATATTTATCAATCTCTCCCTGCAAGCGGCTGATTTCGCGTGCGTAGCCGATGCGGCGGATCATACTGTTTTCGTCCAGAAATCCGATGATGACACCGAATGCCACGACGGTAATCCAGTATTTATGTCTGCCTATGAACTCCCAGATAGTGATTAATTTGCCCATGATTTTCTCATTAATTCCAGTTGCAAAGATAAAACTAATAACTTAAAACGTATCATTTCCGCTCTAAAACTTATTTCGCTTCCTTTTTATCCTTGCACTTTTTTGCGTACATTTGCACAAACTCAAAAATAGAGATTATCCGGAATATGGAAAACTATATCGTATCGGCACGTAAATACCGCCCTTCCACTTTTGAGTCGGTTGTGGGACAACGTGCACTGACCACTACCCTGAAAAATGCTATCGCCACTCAGAAACTGGCGCATGCTTACCTGTTCTGCGGACCGCGCGGAGTGGGAAAAACGACTTGTGCACGTATCTTTGCCAAGACCATCAACTGTATGAACCTTACGGCAGATGGCGAAGCCTGTAATGAATGTGAGTCGTGTGTCGCTTTCAACGAGCAACGGTCGTACAATATTCACGAGCTGGATGCGGCGTCCAATAACTCGGTAGACGATATCCGTCAGTTGGTGGAGCAAGTACGTATTCCGCCCCAAATTGGCAAATATAAAGTATATATCATTGACGAGGTACACATGTTGTCAGCTTCGGCATTCAATGCTTTTCTGAAAACACTTGAAGAGCCTCCCCGCCACGCCATATTTATTCTTGCAACAACAGAGAAACATAAGATTCTTCCTACCATCTTGTCGCGTTGTCAGATTTACGACTTTAACCGTATCAGCGTAGACGATACTGTGAACCATTTGACTTACGTAGCGTCTAAAGAAGGAATCACGGCGGAGCCTGAAGCTTTGAACGTGATTGCGCTCAAAGCGGATGGGGGTATGCGTGACGCTCTCTCTATCTTTGATCAGGTGGTTAGTTTCACCGGAGGAAATATCACCTACAAGAGTGTGATTGAGAATCTCAATGTATTGGATTACGAGTATTACTTCCGTTTGACAGACTGTTTTCTTGAGAATAAAGTGAGCGATGCCTTGTTGCTTTTTAACGATGTGCTCAACAAGGGATTCGACGGAAGTCACTTTATTACCGGACTTTCATCTCATTTCCGCGACTTGCTGGTTAGTAAAGATGCCGCCACGCTCCAGTTGCTTGAGGTAGGTGCCGGTATTCGTCAACGCTATCAGGAACAAGCGCAGAAGTGTGCGTTACCTTTCTTGTACCGTGCCATGAAGCTATGCAATGATTGTGACCTGAACTATCGTGCAAGCAAAAACAAACGTCTGCTGGTAGAACTGACTTTGATACAAGTTGCGCAGCTTACCGTCGAGGGGGATGATGGTAGTGGTGGGCGTGGCCCTAAACAAGCTATAAAACCCGTTTTCACGCAACCCGCCGCTGCTCAGCAGCCTCAGGTAGCACCTATTGCTTCACCATCTCAGAGTATGAATGCTGCTACACCTGTTGCTCCGCAGGCTGTGTCTCAACAGGTTGGTAGTTTCCCGGCTGTCAATGTACGTCCGGGTGGAGCAGTTTCTCCATCGGGTGCTATGCCCGATGCGGTACGGATGGCTCAATTTAAAGAGGAAAAGAAGATTCCTGTCATGAAAAAGTCCAGCCTTGGACTTTCCATCAAGCATCCGCAAAAGGAGGAAGAACAGCGGGGAGCGGGTGTTGTCCATACTGCTCAGGTGTCGACGCAGCAGATCGAAGAAGATTTTATTTTCAACGAACGGGATCTGAATTATTATTGGCAGGAGTATGCCGGACGTATGCCGATCGAACAAAAGGCGATAGCCATGCGTATGCAGAATATGCGTTTGTCATTGCTCAACGACACGACTTTTGAGGTAGTGGTAGATAATGAAATCGTTGCGAAAGATTTCACGGCTCTGATTCCCGGTATACAAGCTTACTTGCGTGGTTCGCTGAAGAATCGTAAGGTGACAATGACTGTCCGCGTCAGTGAAGCAACCGAAAATGTACGTGCTGTCAGTCGTGTGGAAAAGTTTCAGATGATGGCTCAAAAGAATAATGCATTGTTGCAGTTGAAGGAAGAATTTGGGTTGGAACTCTACTAAAAAGATACTGCGTTACCTATTTTCAAAAAAAGAGGATCGGCCATGCAACGTTTTGTGTTGTTGTAACGTCTAATAGCTATAATCAAAAATAATCGATATGAAAGCAATTTGTAATAAAGGGATTTGTGTATTTCTTTTTTGTCGTTACTGATGTCGGCAACTATGGTAAATGCACAGAGAGTGATCACAGCAAGTGGTAAGTATATAACAAAGAATATCAAAGTGACCCGGTTTGATCAGATTTATTTGAAAGGAAGTCCCACGATTGAATATACGCAGTCCTCGGGAGCATCCAAAGTACAAATTGCAGGATCGGATAATTTGGTCGATTTGGTGGAGTGCCGTGTAGAAGGAAGTACGTTGATAGTGAATATGAAGTCACGTACCAATATTTCTTATGGTAAAGAGGGACGACTGAAAATCTTGGTTTCCAGTCCGATGCTGAAGAGCGCTTCTTTGCAAGGTTCTGGCGATATCCATTTAGGAAGTCTGAAAGTGGAAGGGCTGGATGTATCATTGACCGGTTCAGGTGATATTGTTGCGGAAAATATAACTTGCAACAGTGATTTTTCTGCCCTGTTGAAAGGTTCGGGTGACATTGACGTGAAGGGGCAGCTTCGTGCTAAAAGTGTGAATCTGAATTTGCAAGGCTCCGGTGACTTGAAAGTAGCAGGTGTTACCGGAAGCGAAATCAGTGCGATGCTTCAGGGATCGGGTGACTTGAAAGTTGGAAGTACTAATATCACATCGACTGTAACGGCAAAGTTGAGTGGCTCGGGTGATATGGATGTATTGGATATTCGTGCCAATAGCGTATCCGGACAGTTGGATGGCTCAGGAGACATGACTTTGTCGGGTTCTGCTCGTAATGCCACGTTGGTTTTGAACAGGTCGGGAGAACTCAGTGCGCGAAAACTGGATGCTGAAAATGTAACGGCTCATGTCAATGGATCAGGGAAATCTCCTGTACAGCCACGAAGACACTTGAAACCAATATCCAAGGTAGTGGAGAAATTTCTTATAAAGGAAATCCGAGTATACGGTCGACAGGTAAGAATCATCTGAACAGACTCTAAAAAGTATTACATTCTGCCGACAGGCAAGACGGATAAAGCGTCTCCTAACAATAAACATCCATTGTTAGGGGGCGCTTCGTCTATTATCCCCTATAGTAATCTTGTTTTCTATACGAAGTGATGGAGCCGGCCGGATATGATTTCTGTTATGTAAAAAAGGTGATAACCGTCTTACACTTTGCCGATCGACTGCCGGAAGAGGTGATTGCTACGTTGTCTGGCAGAGTATCTGTATCTACGTTGATGATTGTTAAGTAACACACCTAAATGTAGGTATCCTATTTGTGAATAGATACACTATTATACCTAATTTTTGGTATTGCCTCTGCTGCGGATATCTTATACTTTTGCGAGCTAATAGAAAGTAAGATGATTCGTAAAATTGCATATACATTTTTTTCTTTTCTAATTTGCTGCAATGTATCTCTTGCGTGGGGACAGACATTTGCATTCCGAGGTACTGTATTGGATGAACAGACTCATAAGGCATTGGATTATGCCACCATTCAGTTGTTTGTGGAAAAGCAATTTGCTTATGGAGGAATAACAGATGCAAACGGACATTTTGAACTTCTTCATATCCATCCTGGGACCTATCGGATTATCATATCTTATTTAGGATATGATTCTACCGAGAAAGAAATTAAGGTTGTGGGAAATACTTCTGATATATTTTATTTAAAGCCCTCGAACATGGCGCTGAACGAAGTGGTAGTGACTGCTTCCGAATCAAAGCGTGCGACCAGTGCTTCCATAGTTGACCGTACCGCCATGAAACATCTTCAACCCAGCAGTTTCAGTGATTTGATGGAATTGGTGCCCGGAGGAAAATCGGCTGATCCTCAGATGGGACAGGCTAATCTGATCCGTATACGTGAAACGGGTAAGACGGAAGATATCTCTTCATTGGGAGTCGGATTCTATATTGATGGTATCTTTCAGAATACGGATGCGAATCTGCAATATATGCCGAGTAGCACTTCTGCCGTAAATGCAACGAGTACGATGTCAAAAGGGGTGGACATGCGTACTATCCCGACTGATAATATTGAAAAGGTGGAGATCATTCGTGGTATTCCTTCGGTAGCTTACGGTAACGTGGCAAACGGTGCGGTGATTATTCAGCGTAAAACCAGTGAAAGTCCGTTATCCGCACGTTTCAAAGCCGATAAGACCAGTAAGCTGTTTTCTGTAGGTAAAGGATTCCGGTTGGATGGGAACGGACGTTATGTTTTGAATACCGATTTGAGTTATCTGGATTCAAAGATAGATCCCCGCAATAGTGTGAAAAACTATACCCGCCTCACAGCTTCCGCCCGTCTGGATGGAAAGTGGTTATGGAATGAACGCAATATTCACTGGAATCTCAGTACCGATTATACCGGTTCGTTTGATGATGCAAAGAGGGATAAAGATGCGACAGTAAAGGAAGACTCTATAAATCAGACTTTAGCAGCTTCAAAATGGCGGGAAAATGGAATCTGAAATTTTCGAATCATTCGTGGATTCGTGAGATTCATGCGGCAACCTCTGTTAGTTGGCAGTGGGAGAAGATGCGTGAAACAAAATCCGTCTCTCTGAATCGTCCGGCTGCCATTGCCACTCAGACAGAGACCGGAGAATCTGACGGTATCTATCTGCCTTATAATTATGTGGCACAGATGGAGATTGACGGTAAACCTTTATATGTCACGGTTTCCGCACGTACACATTTGGCTTTTCCACTGGGTGGACTGCAAAATAGGATGAATTTGGGAGTGGAATGGAACTACCAGAAGAATTTGGGGAAAGGCCAGGTATTTGATGTGACACGACCTATCAGTGAAGGTTTAAGTACGCGTCCGCGCCGTTTTAAAGATATACCGGGACTGCAACCTTTTGCTTTCTATGCCGAAGAGGTGTTGAATCTTCCCGTAAAAAGGCATAAATTGGCTTTTACAGCCGGTATCCGTTTGCAGTCTTTATTGGGGCTGGACCGCAAATATGAGATGCAGGGTAAGATCTATCCAGACCTTCGTCTGGATCTGCAATGGAGTTTGCCTACATCCAACGGATGGAATATTGCCTTTTCGGGAGGTCTGGGCTGGATCAGCCGTATGCCGACTACCGCACAGCTGTATCCGGACTTCAAGTATGTGGATTTGATTCAATTGAATTATTATCATAACCATCCGGATTATCGCCGCATCAATATGATGACGTATAAATGGGATAATACTAATTATCAGTTGGAACCGGCACGTAACATGAAATGGGAAGTGCGGGCGGATATTGGTTACAAGGGAAACCGTTTGTCGGCGACTTATTTCCGCGAACGGATGAATAATGCTTTTGATGACCTCACATACTATAAATCATTGGCATATAAGTTATATGATCCGGCAAGTATCGATGGTTCGGCTTTGACAGCCCCTCCCGAACTTTCTCAGTTGACTTATGCCAATGAATACAACCTGGATGTGTATTCCACGCAAGGAAATGGAATGAAGGTGCATAAAGAAGGAGTGGAGTTTCAGTTCGCTTCCAGACGAATTGAATCGCTTAAGACTCGTGTCACAGTGTATGGAGCTTGGATAAAGACAGTTTATAGTTCGGATTCTCCCAAATACAAGGCCTCTTCTATATTGCTGGACAACAAACAGTTGAAATATGTGGGATTGTACCAGGGGGAGAACGGGACAGAAAGTCAGGCATTCAATACGAATTTTATGTTTGATACTTATATACAGCGTTTGGGACTTACTTTCTCCACATCGGCACAATGTACTTGGTATACCAACAGACGGAACTTATGGAATGATGGCGTTCCGGTCAGCTATATCGACCAATCCGGTGAAACACATCTATTTCGTGAAGAAGATAAAAACAATATTCAGTTACAGCATCTGGTAGAGAAATATTCGGCTACCTATTTTGAGCGTACCACCGTACCTTTTTATATGGATATCAATCTGAAGGCGAGTAAGCGGATCGGTAAATATCTGAACCTGGCTTTTTATGTAAACCGGCTTTTAGGTATTTATCCTGATTATACCCTACGGGGTGTGTTGCAGCGGAGAACCTCCGAGTCGCCTTATTTCGGTATGGAGATGAACCTGACTTTTTAGTAAATGAACAATAAAACAAAATAGAAATGAAAATGAAAAAGAATCAATTGACAATGGCAATCCTTTTTTTGCGACCATGCTGGGATTTACCGCATGTAGTGATGATGACAAAGTAAATATATCCACTGTAAGCATTACCACTACTGTAGATACCACTATCGAGGGCCTGCAGCTGACCGGTGGAACCTATACTTTTGAAAATATAAATACATCGGTTAAGACAGACGTTGCCTATCCGCTCCAAAGCATTGAATTGGCAGATGGATTGTATAATGTGACTTTTATAGGTAAAGGTACTTATTCACAAAATGGAACTTCCGTGGAGGTCGATGTACAGGGAGTACAGCAGAATGTGACTGTTTCCGGAGGATCATGCAAGTTGGAACTGACGGTTCATGTACTCAATACAGGCGAGCCCGGTTTTGTGATTGCCGAGATATTTATTCCCGGAACCTATAATGAAGCTGGAAAGCAATATAATGGCGATCAGTATGTACGTATCTATAACAACTCGGATAAAGTTTTGTATGCCGATGGATTGATCTTTATGGAATCACAATTCCAAACTACCCAAAAATACCAGTCGGTAGATCCGGATATTATGAATGAAGCCATTGCAGTAGGTTCTGTTGTAGCGGTGCCGGGCAGTGGAACGGATCATCCGGTACAACCGGGAGAATCTTTTATCCTGTGTGACAATGCGATCAATCATAAAGAGGCTAATCCGAATTCAATAGATTTAAGTAAGGTCAATTTTGAGTGGTACATAGAGTCAAAACAAGATGTGGATAATCCGGCTGTTCCCAATCTGGATATTTATTATTGTTATTCCAAAACTATTTGGGTGTTGAATAAACAGGGAAATCGTGCTTATGCTATCGGCAGATTGCCCCAAGGCATGACAAAAAAGAAAAGTATATTTCAGACTATGCATACAATTATACGTATATCATGCAAAACGGGACAGCCAGCAAACCCCAAAGCAAATATAAGTTCCCCAATGAATGGATAATTGATGCCGTAAACGTGGGGGCTTCCAATGAATGGCAGTGGAATGTTACTTCTACCGGATTGGATATGGGACATACTTATGTCGGTGTGAACAATACTATTGCAGAAAACATCGGAAAATGCGTAATGCGTAAAAGTAGCCTATAAGGATGGTGAGCGTGAAGTATTGCAGGATACAAATAATTCTACTGTTGATTTTACACCTGCAGCCACTCCGAGCCTATTTAACAAATAATTGAATCCATCTTATTGATATATAAATCTTTATTATTCATGATGCGAATCCGAATTATCATTACGTTGCTGATTGCTTTATTTGTGGAGAGTCGGCAGGAAGCCTTCGGGCAGACTGTCGACACACTCTCCCTGTCCGATAAGGTAATCCGTACCGCTTCATTTGCGACCGGATTTCGTGGTGAGGTATGGAGGAATCCGGCACTTTATTATTACTATACTCCGTATACATGGACAAGGTTGGACGTAAATGGAGCTTATCATGATAAAGGAAAAGCATCTTTTGAAACAGGAAGGTGATAAGGATACCCATATCGGGGTGGATGTTCACTCTTTCGTCATTCTTTCGGGACGTGATCGTGTATTCGGTTCAGCAGGATACAGGAGTGAGAAACAGGAGAATGTGCTATGGAACGAAAAATATAGACTGGAAACTGATTGCTCCTTACGTGACCGGTGATTCTATTGGAGGTTTTTTGAAAGGAGAAACTTACTATTTCAATGGAGGTTACGCCAGTGAGTCGGGTTCTTGGATGTGGGGAATCACTGGTGGTTATAGGGCTTCCCATAATTACCGGGATAAAGATCCGCGTCCGCGTAATACAGCTTCCGATCTTTCTTTTGCTTTGGGAGCAGGATATCGTTTGGGAGCGTATCGTTTGGGAGTTTCTACAGATTTCCGGCTTTATCAGCAGAAAAGTGAGATTTCGTTCCTTGCGGATAAAGGCTCTACTTCAGTATACCATATGTTGGGATTGGGTATGGATTATGTGCGTTTTGCCGGAAATCAGACTGGAACGAAGCATCAAGGTACCGAGTGGGGAGGAAGTATAGGTATCCTGCCGGTTGATACGGAGAAAGGCATATCTGCCACTGTTTCGGTCGATCGCATGTCGATGGACAAGAAATTAAGCAATGCCAATAATCTTACTTTATTGAATTTAGCAACAACGGATTTGAAAGGGAATGTGACTTGGATGCGGAAACTTCAGCAGTCGGAGCACCTTGCAGTAAAGCTGGATGCAGGCTATACAGTCCGTAAAGGGACGGAGAATCTGTACGGTGAGGCAGGCGGAAGTTCTTATGGTGCATTAATCAGTACATCTCCGGGAATGAAAGTCACGAATTGTCAGATTGCGGCCAGCGGTTTATGGGAGAGGCTTTTGACCGATAAGTCAGTATGGGGAGGAGCAATCATTTCAAGTATAATTTTTCATCGGTCGGAAACAGATTACAGCGCTATATCCCGGTTTGTTCATCTGTCGGCTCTGGAGAGCTCTTTATGTGCCCGTTTGCAGTATCAGAAGAGGCTGTTACGATTGACTGCGGAGGCCAATGGCGGGTATTATGCCAATTTATCGGCCGAACATTCTTTACCGGGGCTGAATCTTGCGAAGTCGGTCTCTCAAGCTTTGTTGGCGAATATCGACTATTTGTCCGATAGCTATGGCATGGTAGGTATTCGTTTACAAGGGGATTATCCTATTATGAAACAATATAATCTGTCTTTGTCGGTTCAATGGCAGACCGCATATTATAAAAAAGTGGAACGACCCGGTATGTCGCTTGTTCACTGGGCATCTTTTTCTAACAAATAAAAACAATTAAGCATATGAAAATTAAATTTATGGTCGCTGCAACCTTAATAGCAGCTTTGGTAACTACTACTTCTTGTGGAAACAGTAACAAACAGAGTCAGTCCGAAAAAACGGAGCTGGCAGCTCCGGCGGCATTAAGTGTCGATAACCTGTTGGCACATGCCGATTCATTGGCTAACCGGGAGGTGACTATAGAAGGTATCTGCACGCATACCTGTAAGCATGGAGCTACAAAAATCTTCCTGATGGGTAGTGATGATACCAAAACGATTCGTGTGGAAGCCGGACCGCTGGGTTCATTTGACACCAAATGTATCAATGCCATTGTCACAGTGACCGGGACATTGAAAGAACAGCGGGTAGATGAAGCCTATTTGCAAAACTGGGAGTCTAAATTGAAAGCGCAGACCGAAAAATCTCATGGCGAAACAGCTGCCGGATGTGATTCGGAAAAGAAAGCGCGTGGCGAAACAGCTAATACTCCTGAAGCCCGTATTGCAGACTTTCGTGCAAAAATAGCGGAAAGAAAAGCTGCCACCGGAAAAGATTACCTATCATTCTATTATATGGAAGCAAGTTCTTATGAAATCGCGGAATAAAGGTACTGTATTTCGCAAATGGAGCCGGGTCATCCACCGTGATTTATCTTTCTTCTTTGCGGGAATGATTTTGATTTATGCTATTTCGGGTATCGTGATGAACCATAGGGATAGCATAAATCCTCATTATACAGTGACACGAACGGAATATAAGATAACAGAGGACCTGTCGGATAAAAGTAAAGTCAATGAGAAAGTGATTTTGGCTTTGCTGGAACCTTTGAACGAAGCCGGAAATTTCACTAAATATTATTATCCAAAGCCGGATCGGATTAAAGTTTTTCTGAAAGGTGGTTCGAGCCTGGTGGTTAATACCCGGACAAAGGCTGCTGTTTACGAAGGAGTGAAGCGTCGTCCGCTGATTTCTTCCATGGTACAGCTTCATTTCAATCCGGGTAAATGGTGGACTTGGTTTGCCGATGCCTTTGCTGTCAGTCTGATTGTTATCACCGTCAGCGGTATGGTGATGATAAAAGGTCCTAAGGGATTATGGGGTAGAGGAGGGATCGAGTTGGTGGGCGGTATCCTGATTCCTATTCTTTTCCTGATGTGTTTCTAGTAACAAACAAAAAATGATTTATAAAGCATGAGTGCAATTATAGAATGTAAGAACCTGACCCATTATTACGGTCAGCGCAAGATTTATGAGAACTTGAGCTTTGAAGTGCCTCAAGGACGTATCTTGGGGCTGTTGGGTAAGAATGGCACAGGGAAAACGACGACCATTAATATATTGAGCGGTTATCTTCAGCCGCATTCGGGCGAATGTCGCATCTTTGGTGAGAACATTCAGACCATGGATCCTGCTTTACGCAGGAACATCGGTTTGCTGTTGGAGGGGCATGTCCAATATCAGTTTATGAATATCACACAGATAGAAAAGTTTTATGCTTCTTTTTATCCGGGACAATGGAAGAAAGAAGCTTATTATGACTTGATGAACAAATTGAAGGTAGCTCCGGGACAACGTATTTCGAGAATGTCGAACGGACAGCGTTCGCAAGTGGCATTAGGGCTGATTCTGGCACAAAATCCGGAGTTGTTAATTCTGGATGACTTCTCTTTAGGACTTGATCCGGGTTATCGTCGTCTTTTTGTAGATTATTTACGTGATTATGCCCGTTCCGAGAACAAGACGGTTTTTCTGACTTCCCATATTATTCAGGATATGGAGCGGCTGATTGATGATTGTATTATTATGGATTATGGTTCTATCCTTATCCAGCAACCTATTGAAACGTTGATGAAAGGGTTGAGAAAATATACTTGCACTGTCCCCGAAGGTTATCAGCCTCAATTGCCGGTGACTTGCTATCATCCGGCTGTTATTCGTCAGACTTTGGAAACATACTCTTTTTGCCCCCTTCGGATGTGGAGGGGCTATTGAAGGAAAATCAAGTTCCCTTTTACTGGTTTGCAGCACGAAAATGTAAGTCTGGAAGATGCCTTTATCGGTCTCACCGGAAAGTATTAATAATGTAAATAAATAGAGAAGAAATATGATACAAGCCATATTTTATAAAGAGTGGATAAAAACGCGCTGGTATTTGTTGCTGGCAACCCTTTTTATGATAGGAATCACAGGATATTCCATGCTTCGTATTGGTCGTACCATTGCCATACAGGAATCGATCATTTATGGGTGGTAATGGTCCAGAAGGATGCTATATTTATCGATCTGTTACAATTTGTTCCTTTACTGACCGGTATATTGCTGGCAGCCGCAATTTTTTTTTCCTGAGATGCAACGCAAGTGTTTGAAACTTACCTTTACATTTACCTTATTCACAGAAGAAGATGGTCATGGCTATGTTAGCCTTTTTGGAGTACTTGCGCTGTTTGCATGTTTTGCTACGAGTTTTATTATCATGGGAGTTTATTTGCCGCAACACTTTACAAGTGAGCTGGTACAGCGCATTCTTATCTGCGCTGCTCCGTGGTTTTTTGGCCGGATTTGCCGGGTATCTGCTTGTTTCATGGATTTGCCTGGAACCTACATGGAAGCGGAGGGTCTTGAATCTGATTATTGCCGCATTGATTTTTCGTGTCTATTTCCTGGCTCCGGGAGCAGAGGCTTATTTTGGCAATAACAGTTTCTGCCCTGCCTGACACTTTATAATACGCTGCTTATCGCTTCTCTTTCATGGATTTCTGTGGTACGGTTCAAAGCCGGTAAGCAAGACTAACCGAATGTTTATTACTAAAAAAATTAAACGAACATGATTCGATTCAGCAAAATGTTTTTTATGTTACTGTGGCTGTGCTGCTTGTATGGCAGTTGCCTTGGTGCTATGCTTTTCTCACATTGAAGCCTGCCAAGACTCTTTACTATGTATAGTTCCGTGCTTGGTGATTTTGTCATTACGCAACTGGATGAGAATAAACAGCTTCACCGTTATGATACGAAAGGCAATACATATACCCAACAACAGGTCGACAGTCTGTTACCTTCTTTACGTACGCGTCAGCTTACGGCAGACGAACGTTTTCCCGATACCATTTTGCGGTAGGGCAGTTAGTCCGAAAGACATCCAGTTGACTAACTTTACTTTCAAGAGTGTGCCGTCAGCTATCAATGCTCCCCCAGACAGGACTTTATTTCCTGATGGAGTCCATGTCCAAGCGGGTGGATTTGAAAAATGCCCGAAGATGCTTTTCGCCTTTTACCGATAAAGGTATCGAATTTATTCGTATGGAGACGAATCGTATAGATGAGGCGAAGAGTAAATTGTTTACGGAGATGCTGCCCAGAAAGGTTTGCTTTTCCCGCAAGCTGCGCTTCGGGCAATCCGGACTACCCGTAAAGACTACAGATGAGGGGTACCTGGTTTTTGGATGCCAACCATAGGTAGTTATCTGAAGTGCACCAAGGACGTCTCCACTGAAAGCTTCGGTTGCCTGAAGAGTGCTTGCTGTTTTTATTCAGCCGTCGGACTTTTGGGGTATATAGTGAAATAACAGCTTATATTTTGCTGTATAATAGTGATGGAGATTTGGTGAAATCAAACTTTAAAAGATAGAGTTGTTATCTTTTTGGAAATATGTTTGACTGGACTGTAAAGTTATCGACAATAAAAGTGTGTTATTACTAGCTGGATGCTACAATTATTCACTGATTAAAGAACAAAAGATATCCATGATTCTGTTCCGGGGTTGTCTCCAGATGATAGCACCTGAATTTTTGACGACTACCGGAGCTGGCAGGGGGGAAGTCTGATCAGCCAAAATGTATATTAGTTCGAACAAGGCCAACAACTAGGTAAAGGGGCTATCATGTTGAACATCAGCTAACTTCCCCACTTCTGGCGGGTAAAAATACAGGGATTACCTCTTATTACTTTTGAACCGGAGGGCATTGAAACAACTGCCACTTTTTGATAATATTTAAGATACAGGGATTTGATCTAGTTTTTTGCTCGTCAATTTTATATTATGATAATCGTTCTTTGGTATATGCAGGATAAAACAGGTTGTTGAATTTTTGCTTGTTTTTTAAATTTTCAAAAAATGCCAGATTGCATATAAATAATCTTCGACCTCCTTTTATCCCCTAAACCAACTCTTAATTGTATAACCGATTTATGATTTAAAGAACCAATTTCATTCCGTAATTTTAGACAATTATTTTACTTTTGATTGATATTGAAAAATAGGAGGGGTGGGTCATCAGTTAACGAAGATAAGAATTACTGGAAATAAAATCCCTATAACTGCAATGGTTACAGGGATTTATATATTAGCAATGTATATATTACTTGCTCAAAGCAGTAACTACGTCAACCGCACAAACCACTGTACATCCCTACCATCGGGTTGTTGCCGATACCCAGGAATCCCATCATTTCCACGTGAGCAGGAGCGAAGAACCCGCTTGGAGCAGGCGTCTGGTGCATACGGCCCTTGATGTCTGTTGCGCACCGTAAGGACCCATGTTGTCGGGTGTGCGACCTATTTTCCCTGATGAAATAAGGCTTACCACTAAAAGACACGTTCTTTCTTGTAAGTACAACCAGTGGCAAACGAGTCCGGGTTGAAGTAGAGTTACCGGTGATAAGACACGTCACACCTTCTTTCCTGATAGCCACCTTCGCGAGGCATCATCGGCTCCACCGTAACATTTTTGCGAGGACAAAATGTAACTACGAACACTTACTTTCCAGTTCACCTGTGGTAATCGTCGATCTGGAAACAAATCAATTGGTCGAAGATGATCTGTTGTGCAGCGTCGCTGCTTTGGCTTTCGTTCAGATACGGCGCGAGGATTTCGCTTTACGTACTTTGTCTGCTGCGCGTTGTGCGCCGCTTCGGCAGCAGCTTGAGAATGATTCGTGACAGGAATGCAAGCTGCTGGGCTTTAGTTTCTTCGCGCTTTTTTAACGCTGCCCGCTTTCAGAGTTACCGTGACCGATACACTTTACGGTCGTCGGCTGCAGAACCCGGAGCCACAAGTGCCTGCAGACCATTACCGGCAGCTGGGCAGCTTCGGCAACGTTTTTGCGCTTAACAACAATGTGAGCGGAACTCCACCCACTTGGCTTTTCAGGATCAAGAATCCGGCAAACTTCGCAGATTGCGTTGCTTCTTCGATGTGGCGTGCCGTTTTCGTTCAAAGCAGCAATGATCTGTTTACGTGCGACGGCAGGAATTTTACTTCTAATATATTCACCACTCCTTATAGTGGTATTCGACGTGGATCATTTTCTTAACTCTATTCTGCTTACACGTCTTAAAGTACCTGTAACTTTCTTCAACGCTTCGTTGGCATCAGTACCCTTCTTGATTTCGTCCATAATGAACTTACCGAACGAATTCGTACAACACTGAATTTTCAGTCAGTTCACCAATACGTTCTTGATGTAACCTTCAGCAAGGTAACGAGGACCTTTGGCAAAGTACCATACAAAGTACCTACCTGGCTCGCGAAGACCTGCCCAGATCTTCAGACCGACGCAAATAATCGAACCCGCCTTCGAACTGAGTGGGTATTAAACATTTGAAGAAGACGGATTCGCTTTTTAACTGTGCAAAACCAGGTCGGTGTTTAATCAGCTTGTACAGTGCTTGCCGGAAGGGACAAACCGAGGTGAGTCATACTGAGCAACCATGGTTTTCTGGTAACTTCCATTACTTCTTTTTACGTTAAGGGGTTGGTTACAAACTGAGGCACAGCTGTGTGTGTCAAACCAGGAGATCACTCTTTTAATTCTTTTGATTTTACCCACTTCAGAATAGGGAGCCGGTCCCGCCTTTCTTCTGTGTTCTACTTCAAATGTTTCTTCTTTGGGTTTTTATTGGCCAAATAAATATTCAATGGCTCACGTGAAAAGATTGATTTGTTGCTGCTTACAAAGTTAAATTGTTTATTCTTTTCACT
>VOFI01002574.1_pt1 | contig 37073 bp, 59 predicted proteins | sample 5384131 | NCBI WGS metagenome assembly VOFI01 (sample SAMN12384728, study PRJNA508395) | human gut metagenome | isolation source: healthy gut H | host: Homo sapiens | reverse complement strand
TGTTGTGCTTTCGTTCGGGTTGCTTTCACTGGCAGTTTTTGCATGGTTTCCGCTCAGTTGTTGACTTTGAATCTGCGTTTCAGTATTGAATTTGAAACGACAAAATACGTTTCCTGATGCTCTGCATCATTGGCAGTGAGATGCGGTCAGGTTGAACTGGGACTGCACCTGTGCAAACGCTGTCTGGATCCGTTGCTTGTGTTCCGAAAACGTATCTGCTTCCGGCAATGATGGCTGCTCTGGTACTGGTTCGGAAAATAGAGAAAGCTGCTGTGCGTGTTCCGAAACTGTTTCCATTTCTGCTTCTTTTTCCGCAATAGAATTGACAATATTTGTACTTTGGTGTATAATGATGTCAGAGTCAAAGCGTTCCAGGCATTGGGGCAAAGGTAGCCCCAACACCCTGAAAAGTTCTTGGCTCTTTTCTTTGTTCCAGTAAAGGAGTGCATCAGCTTCTGTGACACGCTCCAGATACTGGGCAAAATTTACTCTGCCATAGATGCTTGTAATAAAATTGGTGGGGACTTTTTCCAGGTCGTATGTGCCTGTACCATTTGCCCGCAGACTGACAATGAGCGGCATATTTTCCTGATCTGCTGCCAGCAGTGCAATGAGCATATTTTCCGGATTGTGGGGCGAAATGGAATCAAACAGCATGACCGGTTCCTGGATCAGTTCCGGCAGCTGCTTGATCTGTTCCACCGCCAGACCGTGCCAGTGGCTGTTTTTGCCCTTGGGGTGGACAGCATCACGCAGATGCTTCTGCGTATAGAGCATGGGCAGCGGCTGGCAGCCGGCTTGGATCAGGATCTCTGGTGTATCACATACTTTCAGGGCATTGTATTGGGACAATTCTCCGGCAAGTGCCTGATCGACTTCTAATGCAAAAGCGGAAACAGATGCCACTTCTGTTTCCGCTTCTTTGATTTCTTCCTTTAATAGTGCAGCAGTTCCGGCAGTTTCTGAAAGTCCTCCGGTGTCTTGCAGTGATTGATGATGTCCAGTTCCGGCGGGATCCGGTACACGATCTGCTGCAATACCTGTTCCTCTGCTTTCCGGCTGGCTTTCTCGCTCTGCTCCGAGAACGTCCCCGTTTTCTGTTCGATCATGTACTTGGTGTACAGTTCCCGGTATGCTACCTCTGCTCTCAGATTGATCTCGTGGTGCAGAACCAGATAATACAGATTGTTCTCCGAGAATCGAATTTCTTCCGGATGATTCGTTTGCAGCCACGTCCACCAGATTTCTCCGTATCTGCCCTTGTCGTTGATCATGATCTGCTTCATGCACTCCCAGTCGCCCATGAACGGCATGGAGTAATCTTCCATGAGATATTCCTCTCCCTTGATAACTTTCTTGATATTCTCCAGTAATTCTTGGTTCATTTTTTGCCTCCACTTCAAGATCATTTTTCAAAATCGCTTTGTCCATTAACCACAAAGCCCTGCCATAAATTTGTTGTGTGATCCGGCAGAACCGAATCAGATTCTGATTTTCCCGGAAAAAGTCCATTGCGTCCAGATTTGGTTCTGGAATTTCCCATGTGACATCACTGTTTCGCTGCATTCGGAGAGCAGTCACGTAACTGGCGACTTCCCGAAGCGAGATCAAATATTGCTCCTGTTGGGTCGCATTCAGCCGCATGGCACTCATATGAGCGTGAATTTCCGCCTGAATTCTGGGGTGTTGGAGATAATGCTCCCCAAACCGCTGCACAATTCCGCAGCTGTGGCATAGCTTGTTTGATGTACCGTTCCGATCAATTTGCAGATCTCCGGTGTTTCTGCGGCAGTCAGCTGCCATGTGACCGGTGTACTGGGATTATCGGTCTGGGAAACGTCGAACAGAAACAGCAGTGCATTTTGGCTGGGCGTTTCGTCGAATACCGTGATGCCGTGTTCTCCGGATCTGACATACCGTCCTCTGTGATTCCACTGTGCTGCACTGGTGATGTACTGAATGTTGGAGTCCTCCCGATACCAGTGCTGCATTGGAAAAGGGCAGCTTGTATAGATTTGCAGAGAAACGCAGAAATTGCAGCATTTCTCCTTTGTCGTGCAGTAGGCGGTTGGTGATCTCTGTCCAGTTGCTCTGGACTTCTCGCATCGTTGCCATAACTTGCATTCTTCCTTTCTACTATTATATATGAGATTCTCTCTTTTTGCAAGAGAAAATCCAAAAAAGCGAAACCACAATCGTGATTTCGCTTTTTCTGCGGTATTCTGTTGTTGGAAATTTAAGATGTGATGATTTCCTGATAAACGGTGCGGTAAGCATCATCGCTGACCGCATCAATGGCTTTTTCCAGTTCTTTTTCTTCAAAAATGCCGTCTGTCGCTTTCTGTACAATGTCGCAGCTGCGTTCCATTGCTCTTTCTGCGATGTCCATGGCATGGGAGATCAGCATATCTCCGGAAAGATAACTAAGGTAAGTTTCCGGTTCGTAGTCCTCCAGATATTCGATTCGTTGCAGGGCATAGCCACCGATCTCATTTTCACTGTCCGGCAGGATCATTGCCGGGCAAGTGGTTTCATCTTCCATGGTCATCATGGGCAGTGCTTCGTGCTGCGGCTCCGCAATGTGGAATTTTTGCTCGAAACTCAGCAGATCATCGTATTTCGGGAGAATTTTTCCGTAAAACACGCTGAACACACTGTCCGTCATGCGGTGGATCTTGGTCAACAGAAAAAACAGAACATCTTCATTGGTGCAGTAGGGCTGAAGCTGCAATGTGCCAGCTGGCACATAGGAATTGAACCGGATCTCACAGCGGCTGAGAAGTTCCAGCCATACGGCATTGACCAAAATCTTTTCCAGCCATGCCGTTTCCGCTTCGATCTTTGTATCGCTCTCAAAGGGAATATCGTCTGTGGGCATGATACGGGAACGCATTTCTTCTACAGATACTCTGCCGGTGCATTCTCGGAACTGATCGTACCATTCCTCCGCCCGCATTCCATTCCGCACTTCGGTTTCCGGCTTGTTTCAGGGCAAGGGGCAGCGTTTCCGCAGTGATGCTGCCATAGGATTTCCGCAGCATTTCCACTTCCTGCAATTCAAAGTGCGGGTGCAGCCGCCATTTCCGCTGCACAACAGCACCCAGTCCCAGCACGTCATTTCTTGCCCAGGCACGTTCCAGTTTCATATAGCTGTCGTCGTGCCTGGTCTGTACCGTTAGCAGCCAGAATGCCTTGCTTTCCGGTTTTGCCTGCCAGTTTTCCTGATGCAGTTCTTCTTCGGTAATGTAGACTGCCGTTTCCGGTGCTTGCTCATAGATCAGCAGCTGATTGACCAGCGACTGTTCTTCGTTTGCACCGGCAGTCAGCAGAAACTGCCGAAAAGCAGAATCATCGTAAATATTGTCTGCTGTTTTTGGCTGCTGCATGATGCGGTCAATGGATTGCTGTAGGGTTTGACCGACTGTGATCGGATTATCTGGATAAGTCATTGTCTGAGTTCCTTTCTGCACTTATAGTTCCATACCTCGGTTTCTGCGGTGTAAAGCACGTTTTTTGCTTCTTCTACCTGTCGTGCATCTATCTGCACACCATCTACACAATGCTCATATACCCACTCTTTCAAGGGCTGCATCTGGTTGGTTTCATAGTATTGTACTAGCATTGTCTTAAATGTACCATCTAATTCTACCGGAATGGAAATGATGCCTTTTCCGTTTTCGATCATAATTTTGTTGGCAGTCAGTGATGCAACACGCTTGTTTCCATCTTGAAAAATCTGACTTCGCATCGTCCAAAGCATCACAGAAATCGCTCTGTCTGTTACATTTTCAATGGTCAGTAACTCTTGCAATTCATTGTGCAGCTTTTCTACATTTGGCAGTTCTGGTCGCCATGTTGTTCCGCTGATTCCCACGTCGCTGAAACGTGGCACACCCAGTTCCCAGTATTCCACATCTGCCTTCGCAATCAGTGCGTGAATATCTTCCAGAAATCCCAGATGCAACGGTTCGTTGATATGCTGGATCACATATTCCCATCCGTCACGCATATCACAAACTTTGCGAATTTCATTTGGTTTTAGACTGCCAACATTTACGTTGTTTAAGATGCGATTTTGAAAAATATGATTTCGCCCCATTTGATAAGAAGTATATTGATGAGCGAGTATTTGATTATCTCAATCGAGCTAAAAAAATATGTTCAAAATTCGGGTGCAGCGGATGACATATTATCAGCATTTATGGGTTTTTATGAGAAACGACAAGCCTTGCTTCCATATCGGGAAAGACTACAGGATATTCCGATGCTACAGGTTATAAATAAGTATTCGGATTTTGCAGAGTATCTTTTCATTGTATGAGCGGCTTTTAGGTGCAATTAAAAACAAACTTTTCTGTGCTATGGGATGAGGATTCCATAGGTGCAAGAGATATTGTAAATACGATAATTTCGCTTGATTTTGTATATGTCCTTGGCGGAGAAAACGACCACGCAATCCCAACTCCTCTTAACCCTTTATACTTGTGGAAGTATGTTATGCTAGCAAAGGAGATGCTTGAGGAAGGGAGCGTTGAGGAGGGACAGGAACGTCATTTGTCGGATGAGGATAAGTCTTTTATAATACGAAAAGCTGAGGATATTCCTGACCCACTAACACTTATTCTCGTGCCAAATAGTATTGCTGAAAGCTCCGAATGCCTACCCATTGCTGGTAGGATAGGATGCTTACCTGTTTACTCTACGAAGCCTCAAATTAACGAGGGAAATACAGGCATGGATGCCGTACAGCAAGGGATTATAAGATATATGTGTTTATATCCTCATTCAAGCATGCTGCTACGAATCACCTTTATTAATCCACCCACTGTTGAGGCAGTGATTGGCATGCTTAAAAAGCCAGATAGGGATAAGGAGTTTTCTGGGTATGGTAGTGTTGGCATTGATTTAACTATCTATCGAACTAAGGAGGCATCCAATGATTGGGTTGAGTTAAAGGATAAATCCTTAAATGATGGCATACTTGCCAAGGTTAAAGGCAAAAAGGACAGGCAACTTCAATCTATCCATTGTTGATAAAAACTTAGCTACGATGAAATTATCAGTCGATTAAATAAAGAACAGCATCTCTTGGTGGTCTTTGACCCAAATGAAAAATATATGTTGATTTGGCACGCAATAGCAAGCAGATTCACATACATCCACTTTGTGTACCAAAGGTATATGAGTATAATCGAATTCAAGGAAGCATTAAAATACGTCCGGCAAATGAAGGCGGTATTTTTGCAGATTATGCCGGAATTTTGGAAAAACTTCGAGAACAACCCTCATCCTTTGGTCACAGAAGCGTATTTGTGAATTCTCCTTTAAAAGAAGAAACCTATAAACAGCTATTGGAGCGTGCAGATTGGTTAATGATACTGGATGAAAACTTAAAAAGCTGGGATGTCTCACTTCGGTCTGCAAGTGAGAAGCTTTATTATAAGAGTAGTGACCAGCGTTCAATAGGAATCTATTCAAAAAACAGCGGTAAATTTGTTTTAGGGTACAATCAGTTAATCGCTTCTCTTGGTAATTACATTCCAAGCCTTGAGGGCGTTAAGGAAATAATAGAGGCTATAAGAAAATATTAATGATGATGGGCTGCTCAGCATTGCATCACATTCAACAAATAGTATCTTTGATAGAAGTCATGGCAAAGGTAGCCTAGGCTTAGCTCTTGCAGCACTAAATTATAAGCAAAGCTTTCCAGATGCGCTTCTGGTAGGCTTAGACAGTCAGCTTGCTCGTGAATGGCTGTCCGATAGAGAGGATGGTAGATTACCAGATTTGATTGGCTTACGCTTCGCTGAAGAGGATAGAGTTCCTCAAGTAGATATAATTGAGGTGAAAACCATGCGGATTACAGCATTAATAAAGAAGTTATTTCTGGCAATGCTGTAGAGCAGACACTTGTTCTTCAGGAGCTACTTCGTGAAATGTTTGGGCATATAGAAAAGATAACAACTGTTTCACGACGTGAAATTTTGAGAGAGCAGGTATTTGAATGTCTATTTCATTCTGACCTGCCACCAGATGAGAAGTATGAGCAGTCGCAGTGGTTAAATAAACTATTTGCCGGGGAATATGCCTTTGACCTCACAAAGACAATTTGTCATGTGGATTTTGAAAGAAATGAATCCAGTCAAAATAAGTATCGTGGGGATGGAGATATAGCACATGAGCGGTTTACACTGGATTAAGCTAGGCTGCGAGAAGATTCAAGACCTGCTTAATAAAAGTTCAACCCCTCAAGTCGAAAGCTTCAATGAAAGTCCTATCTCAACAAGCGAGGAAGAAGTAAAGACTCAGGATATTATCCCAACAAGCAATATTGAGGATAACAATAATGTTGAGCAAAAACCAATACAGCCATTTGCACATGATATTTGGTGATACAAGCAATGAAGAAGGTGCAGCACCAGAAGAGAAGGTGAATACACTTGCTATTGAAATTGAAGAAAAGTGTTCTCGGTTAAATCTTATATTAAAGGGATATGGTATTAAGGCTAATCCTGTTGATGCTAATCTGGTTCAACAGGCAGCCCGCTTCACTCGTTTTAAAATAGAGCTAAGACCGGGTGAAACCATTAAGAAGCTAATGGATAAGAGTCAGGATATAGCACGGGAGCTAGAAGCATTTGGAGAAATATTTATTGATAATGTAAAGGGGAGCACAAGATATGTCGGTATGGATGATGTGCCATTCAATAGTGCTGGTCAAACATTAGAGCTTTTTAGAAAACATTCATTTGCTAGACAAAGGTAAGGGTAATCTGGATATTTTAGCGGGTCAAGCACCTGATGGAACCTATCAAATAATTGATTTGGCAAAGGCTCCACATATGCTTGTTGCAGGTACTACAGGCTCTGGGAAAACGGTATTTCTTTACTCAATCATTGTAAAGCCTTTTTATATAAAAAGAAGGCAGATAGTCTTGAACTACTTATTGTTGACCCGAAGCAGACAGATTTTCATTTCTTTGAAAGAATTTCTAATCTACGTGGCGGAAAGGTGTTGATTGATGCTGATGAAGCTCTTTGCAGCACTAACTGAAATAAATAATGTGGAAAAGGAACAGCGCACACAACTGATTCGTTCAGCCAATTGTAGAGATATCGACTCCTATAATGCCAAGAATCCTGATAAACCAATGAAGAGATTAGTTATTGTGATTGATGAATATGCCGACCTTGTGCAGGCTGCTGAGTTACAAGGAAAAGATGTCAGAAGGAGCTTTTGAAACAAACCTATGTATGCTAGCTCAAAGAGTGCGTAACTTAGAATTCATTTAGTAATTGCTACACAGCAGCCAAGAGCCACCATTGTCACCTCATCATTGAAGGCAGTCCTTCCTTATCGTACATCCTTTAGATTGCCATCACATGTTGATTCACAAACAATTCTTGACCGAGCTGGCGCAGAGGATTTATTGGGGAAGGGTGATATGCTTTTTAATGACGGACAGTGATTTATTAAGGATGCAGGGCTTCTATATTTCGGAGGAGCAATTGATTGAATTTATCGAACAACAAAAGGTTAGAAGGGATATACGAAGCATGCAATTACCAGTAAAAATAATAAGGGGATATTCATTGAGGAGCTTAAAAATCGTTTTCTATGCTCGGTGCTGATAGACGATACACTTATTGAATGCTATGTTCCCTCCTCTTGCCGTCTTGGGAATTTTTTTTGGAATTGAGTGGAAAGCAGGTTCTTTTAGTTCCCACTCAATCTCCAAAAGCAAGAACAAGGTACGCATTACTTGCAATACCGTATAAAAGGAGCTATATACTTTTGAATACGGGGCTATCAAACAAGATAATAGAAGAAAGTATAAAAAACGAAGATATTTTTTCCTTTATGGGAAAGCGAAATCAATTAATGAGAGAGCATGTTATTGATGGCTATAAAAGTGATTTATATGTAAAGGACAGTGATACGCTTATCGAAATCAAGAGCGTTATCTCGTTAAATAGGGTTGCCGACTTTCCTACAGTCTTTTCGGAACGCTCCTTAATGCAGCTAAATCAGATATATGAGCTTTTGTGTAAGGGTCATCATGCTGCTTTTATTATTACTTCGTTGAATCCATATGTTAAAGAAATTCATATGGATAGAGACTCAAAACTTTATGAGGCTATGCAACCGTGCTTGGAAAAGGGAATGCAGTTGATGGCATTTTCAATTGGGTTTTCAAAGAAGAAATTATGATAAAAAACAAATTACCTATATTATAGCATTACAAAATCTACATAGCCGAGAGGTTTTCAAACACGAAAATCACTCGGCTTTTTATTTCTGGAGGTGATTGTATTAAATGAGAATGAACAAACCGTATGTGGAGCTTGACCCTGCGGTGATTGAGCAAGCCAGACAAATGGACTTGTTGACCTACCTCAAGCACTACGAGCCGTCCGAGCTTGTGCGTGTATCCTCGAATGTTTACTGTACCAGAGAGCATGACAGCCTGAAGATTTCCAACGGCAAATGGTACTGGTGGTCAAGAGGTTTTGGTGATATTTCCGCTCTTGACTATCTAATCAAGGTCTTGGACATGCGACATATGAAGAAGCTAAGGACTTTAATGCTTGAGTTTTGATTTTTTTGGCGAGGGAAAAGAAATGAAGAAAGTAGAATGGATACGATGTCCTGTTTGTGGCAATAAAATTTGTGATAGAATGCGGGAAGATACAAAACTTAGGAACTTTCCTCTCTACTATCCGAAGTGCAAGCCGGAAAGTTTAATCAAAGTAAATAATTTGGAATTAACCATTATCAAAGAGCCAGACGCAAAAGTAGATGAACTTATGAGATACCTCACAGATCATAGGCTCTTATTTATATATTAGACTTACAACCCACCAATAAAAAAACGAAGTTTTGGTGGGTGTTTAGTCATGCTCAATTGATTAAGAGAGAACCTCCAAACACGTTTTGCAGTTTGGAGGGAACGATTATGGCTCACAACAAAGCCAGAGAAGAAAAGAAATGGCGTATTAGGAAAGAAGTCGAGGAAAAGAAACAGCGTTAATTAGGTGTTAGTGAGCATACCATTCAAAAGCTCCGTGAACACGATTGGGCAGTATTCAATTCTGAACGGCGTTACTACGAGAAATAGCAGGAATCGGGTACATACCTTGATGAAGTTGCAGAAAGCGAACAACATACCGAGGCAAAGTCTGTTGAGGATTTGATGAATGGTATTGAAAACGAGCAGCTTTATCGGCTGTTATCTGAAATTGACAAGTTCACCTTACAAATTATTCTTTGGAAGATAGAAGGTCACAGTAGCATGGAAATCTTTGAAAAATGTGGATTGTCAGTCAGTGCGGTCAACTTCCGTATGTGGCATCTAAGAAGAAATTAAAAATAATTTAGTACCCATCTAATATTTCGGACTTTTTGTTTTGTGGCGAGAACAGGACAGTTCCTTGACAACCGAATATCCATTCACCAAATACATCCTTTTTGTGAATATGATGAGCATAAGCGTGTGTAGCAGTACGCCATGACCTGACGAAAGGCAGAGAGCGATAATACTGACTCAAAATATAAGGCGGCTCCTGATTTCGCCATAACCCACAAAAGAGTATTATTGTACTCCCGTCCAGTCACAGTCCGGAGCAAGATAAAACCGTCGCAGGCAATGAGAGCGGCTCTGTCAGAACGATAGTTGGAGTGAAACTCCCGTGGTGTCAGTTCGTTGCTGGCCGTTTGGTGACTTCCCATAGCATTTCAGGGTGTCAAGGACAAATTGAAATGCTCCTATCTAAAGCCGGATACAAGGTGGTCTATAGAATAGAGTTTTATTCATGCTTTTCCGACCTTAAATACTTCCTTGTGTTCGGCGACTACATAGGCAACACACCTGCCTAAATCCAGATGGGAGGTCAAACACTATGGAAAGAAAAATCAAGCGTGGTGACATTTACTACGCAAACTTAAATCCCATTATCGGCTCAGAACAAGGCGGCATGCGACCTGTACTTATAAAGGAAACAAACACAGTCCAACGGTCATTATCGCTGCTATTACAAGCCGTGTACACACAAAAGCCAAAATTCCAACACACATATCGGTAAAAGACTTTGAAAGCCTTGATAAAGGACTCAATCGTTCTTCTGGAACAAATCCGCACGATTGACAAACAAAGATTACAAAACTATGTAGGCGTGATACCTGAGATTTCAATGGCAAGAGTCGATAAGGCATTTGCCATTAGCATTTCACTTAAAGGAGGTTTCAGAAATGAATGATATTAAAATAGACAATTATACGGCAGTTCTGAAACTCATTGAAATTTTGCTTGAAAAGGGCTTAATCAATCAAGTCGCATATGAAAAAATCATAAAACACAACAATTCGCACATTTCACAAGGTGCTTAAATGACTGTAAAATATTGTTATATTTAGTAAAGGAGATATGCTGAATGAATACAGCAGTTAATACTAATCAGTACAATTACAGATTTAAGCTAACTGATTGTGCTCTTTTTGATAGAAATAGGGCAAGAAAAAATTGCTATTTATGGGCGTGTTTGACAGAACATGAAGTTCAACTTTCTGCATTGGAAAACCAATTGCAATGGTACGATGACCAAGTGCAGTATCATCCTAATTGGGATGTGTATAACCGTTATATTGATGAGGGTATTACAGGTACACAGGCAAAAGACCAGCCTTTTGAGAATGTTAGAAGATGCACGGTAAGGTGAATTCGCCCTGACCGTTACAATAGAGGTTTGCCGTTTTGCTCGAAATGTTGTTGATACACTTGTGGTCACAAAAAGCTAAAGAGCATTGGCGTTGAGGTGTTTTTTAGCGCCATAAAAAGTGTAGTTATTAGAGAGCAATTAACTCTGACATCTGCACTTATTTATAATAATAAGGGGGAGTACTTGGTCTGACGTGGCTTTTTTGGATCATTGCATTCATAATAAAACCATTAACCAACCACTTATTATAAGCATTCGATTAAGCAGGTAGGGATTCGCTCCCGCGTAACCAACTAAACTGGATGGTAATAAGTGTGGCTGGAACAATTACGTATAACAGTTATGGGAGGTTCAAGATGATAAGTGTAGGGATTGATGTGTCGAAAGGGAAAAAGCACTGTCTGTGTACTTAAGCCATACGGAGAAATAGTGTGCCGCCCTTTTGAGATGCAACATGTAGAAAAGGATTTGGAAGCCTTTCACAATCTGCTTCAGAAATTAGATGGAGAGATACGTATTGTGATGGAGGCTACCGGCATTTATCACCTGCCTGTTTTGACATTCCTTCATGACAGGGGATACTTCGTGTCGGTTGTTAATCTGTTTGCAATGAAGAAATATGCGAAGGACAACAGCATCCGAGGGGCAAAGACCGACAAACTTGATTCAATAATGATTGCGAACTATGGAATTGAAAAATGGTTCAAGCTGCAAAGATATGAAGGCGATGAAGAAATCTATGCGGAACTTAAGCTTCTGGGACGCAGTATCGGTACTATATGGAGCTTCATGTGAAAGCTTTGCAGGAGCTGACACATATCCTGGATTATGTAATGCCGGGTATCAAGAAGCTGTTTAGCAGTTGGAATGAAGCAAATGGCAAGGACAAGCTCAGCGACTTTGTGGAAAGATTCTGGCACTTTGACCTGATCACGTCCATGAGTTTGGAGGAATTCACAGATGAGTACCTTGTTTGGGCAAAAGAAAAGAAATACCACCGAAGCAGATCTAAGGCTGAAACAGTCTATGAATTAGCTTCAAGTGGCATTCCCACACTGCCTTCCAGTACCCCATCGACCAAAATGTTAGTACAGGAAGCCATATCAGTATTGAGAACTGTGGATAGTTCCTGCCTCTTATTGTAACACGGATGCAGGTACTTGCGAAGTCCCTACCTGAATATTCAACCGTCAGGGAAATGGGCGGGGTCGGCAATGTTACAGTGAAACTTATTGCAGAGATTGGAGATGTGAGAAGGCTGCACAATGCAAAAGCACTCATAGCATGGGTCGGGATTGACCGCCACAGTTTGTGTCGGGGCAGTTCATCGGATCAAGACGTAAGATAGCCAAACGAGGTTCTTCAACGCTCAGGAAAATCGGATATGAGGTGATGAGAGTGCTTAAGAGTCATCCTGCGCCGGAAGAAGAAGCGGTGTACAACTCCATCTTGAAAAAAAGGAAAGTGAAGGCAAAAGCAAGAAGCACGCAAAGATTGTCGATTTGAATAAGTTTCTGTGGATTTATTATGCAAGGGTAATCGCAGTGTATCAATAGAACATAAAGCCCCTGCGTTTGTACAGGCTGGATCACAATACTGGCTTTTTGGTATACGCAAAAAAAGATTAACGAAATAATTTGAAAATCTGCCAGATAGTACTTGACTTTTGTTAGCATGTTTTATTGAAGATAACATTTGGACTATGGACGGTGACGGAGAATTAAGATTATTACTTATGGCTACTTTAGCACAGGAGGAAAGTCTAAAGACTTCCGAGCGGTTTAAAAAGCAGGTCAGAAAATCAGCTTTGATAATGGTGTTCTCTATGGTAATGATAATATTTTTAGGCTATGACCGTGTAGGAGAAACCTATGTGATTAATGAAGAACAGGCTGAAACTGTCAGAATGATATTTAATTTATATTTGCACGAAAACGGCTCAATGAAAATAGCTAAAATTCTTACAGAACAAAAAAAAAAAAGCTTCGGGAATTGTTTATTGGAGTGTTTCTAACGCAATGCGTGTTATAAGGAACGCTACTTACACAGGGGTAAAAAGCTATAACAAATCGAGAAGCAATAATTTTTTTGAACAAAAGAGAGTTAATAACCTTGATATGTCCACCTATGAATATGCAAATGGTGATTTTCAGAGATTGTTTCACAAGAGATTTGGGACAAGGCTCAAAAACTGCGAGAAAGCAGAATAAAACCTTCTTTGGTATCTTAGGATAAAACAACCCATAGCAAGCGTGACTCAAAAGACTTATGGGTAAATAAGTTGCCTTGCTCTTTGTAGCTCATCTTTTCGTAAAAACAAGTGGCATACAAAGAAAGACGGAGCAATATCTTATGGCTATCAATGCTATAATTAGCTAAACAACGGCAGGAAGGACAAGCGGGAAAAGGTTGGTTTAGATACGGATGGTTTCTGTGATTTAACAATGATAACTGACTGGAAGTTTGACTTTATGGCAAAAAATGCTTTTGGAACATCTTTGGAATGACCGAAGTGAATCTGTACTTATTGCAATTGACCTTATAAAAGAAGTATTATAAGGATAGCAGAGTGTATGAAAGCCAATGTGATGCAACAGTATTGCAGACTAAGATTGAAAAGGTCAAGACACACACGGCTAATCTCATAGCAATGCCTGATGACGGCGAATTTACAAAAGAAGAGTTCCAAACAATGAAACTCAGTTAGATAACGAATTACAGCAATTACAAAGTCAACTTGAAAGTATCGATGTTGAAGAATATCCGCAGAAAGGTTTAAAGTTGGATGAGATTATTTCAACCCTAAATTAAATAATTGACTTTAGCGGAACTAAGACAAGCCACGATGTGATAAATCAATTTGTATATAGGGTTACGCCGACAAGCGACACAGCGTTTTGTTGGTATGTCAATATAGATGGGACAGCCGATGTGCAAGCAACCTTTACTGCCGAGGGAAGGAAAAATCGAGCAGTTATAAAGTTAGAGGAAAGAGAATGAGGATAATACTCAACTCTTAAAAACCCCTTGTATTTCCTTGCGGCTCAGACTGCTGCTAATGCAAAAAAGCAGGTACACAGAAAGGCGAAATTATGGCTACTTTGGGGATTGCGGGTTCTGTGGTAACAACACTGCTGTTTGTTACTATGGGTGCTATTTTCGGCACAGCATTTTTTTGCGTAATCTGCCTGAAAATGTAGGGAATATGTTCGGTTATGTACCTGTAGCGATTTACGCATCTCTTCTGGCAGGACTTGTCATAAAAAGCCGGGACTTGCTGTCTGGGGGATCTTGGGCGCATTACTGCTGATTCACTTCGGCGTACTGGTAATACCTGAATACCTGTTACTTATCTCCAATGTTATGCTCTGCGCAGCCGCAGGTATCTATTTATATAGAAAAGATAAATACAAGAATCGTAATAACTGAGTAAAACTAAACAACTATCAATCCTTGGCAAAAGTTTTCAATTCCAAAACTTACCGCTATGATTTCATCAGTTTTTATTGTAAAATAATATCTGGCGCCCAGTTGAGTTCATGGGAAAGGACGCAGAAATGGATGAAACATTAGATAAGATCACCGTAGAACAAGACGGTATCTCATACCTTGTTGAAATAAAAGGTATTGAGTACGCACATTTTGAGGTTGAGCATATCTATGCTGTAGTAAATTACTATACTGGCTATGTCATTTATAACCTTGATTTTGATCAAAAATACGAAAAAAGTATATTCTGACCACCACATAAAGTAACACTCATTGGCCACTAACTGGGTGCCGTTTTTACGGCACCCAATTTTTGCTGCTTTTTAATCGTTGTTTTTATCCCAATGTCTAAAACGTTCCATTGTTTTAGCATCGTGAAACAGTTTATTTAGTACCTCAGCTGTATTTTTTTCTGCAATTTTTCTTACGATTTCCTCATCGGGACCAATATAAGGATGTGGTCCGTCAGGCGCAACGAACTGCTCTTTTTTCTGTGACCCTTTCAACTTCTTTGAGAACTTAACTATACCCATTTCATTACCTCTGCACTTTTTATCTATTATATTATAGCGAATATCTTTGCCCTGTCAATTGAACAGTCAATCTTGTTATAATTTGACACTCACATTTAGCCAAAACAGTGACATCTATCAGGTGTGTATGAAATAAAAGGAAACGGACATGATAAAACAGTAATACGAAAAAAGGAAGCGAAAGCCATGAGAGAAACTGTTATATAAAGATTATGTTTTAAAGATCAGAGAAAGCAGCAGAGATACAGATATTGAAATTATGAAGGACGATGAGCTTGTGCTGAGGATTACCTTTGCTCCGGGAGTCAGTGATGAGATTATATTAGAAGGTGTGGAAGAAAGCCTTGAAATTGTAGATGCGATGAAAAGCGATGCTGGAAAAGAGCAGTAAATTAAAAGCAGCTGCCGCGCCGATATTCCAAAATGTCGGCGCGGCAGCTTTATTTTGTGTGGGATGCTGTTTATAATAAGTGCTTTTAAGCCACGGGTATGGGATTAAAACTTGGAATTTCTCCCGATATTTCATCTTCAAGAAGAACCCTGGCTCGCTCGATAAGACAACCTTGTCCATGAGGTGAAAGCTGATAAAAGATGTCTACTAATGTTAATAATTGTTCTTTACACCTGTCTGAAAAGATGACGTCGTTGACAAAACGGTCATTTTCAGCTTGTAATATCGTGTCGACTCTGACATGATAGAAATCAGCTAAATCTATGATGGTATCCGCACCAGGTACTTTTTTTCCCTGTCTCATATAATGCATATGTACTGCGACACAAGTGAATCCCGTCTGCTACCTGCGTTTGTGTGTATCCGAATACGTTTCTTAAATATTTAATGTTTTCTGCGACCTGCATTTGTACTTCTATTTTCACTGCGTCTTCCTCCCCTAATTAAATTACTAATTTTCCCCCACACTATATATAGAGTGAAAGTTGCGCCAAATAGTTTCATTTTTTTTGAAAAAAGTTTTTGACTTTCCATTATGAATGGTGTATGTTAAAATACAGATAGTTAAATATTAAAACTTCTCATCTGCCACCGGGTAGATGAGTGAAAGTGTCTCAAAGGTTCCGGTAGGTCGCAAGCAGGAACCCAAGGGGCACTTTTTTTAGGAGGAAGTAATGGAGAGAATTGATGATAAGAGCAGAAAGAAGTTTGCCAAATATGTATCACTGAACATTTTGGCCATGCTTGGAACTCCTGTTATATCATCGTGGCAGATACGTTTTTTATCGCTAACGGCATCGGAGCTGACGGCTTGACTGCGTTAAACCTTGCGATATCGCTGTTCAGCTTTATACAGGCTATCGGTCTCATGGTGGGTATCGGCAGCGGCACCAGATACGCTGTCAGTATGTCGCGCGGAGAACGGGAGACTGGCAGCCGAGTCTTTTCTAATGCGATCATGGCAGGCATTGCAGCAGGCTGCCTGATTGCTGTCGTTGGGCTTCTTTTGCAGGCCGGATTGCAGAAGCCATCGGTGCGGATCAAGTGACGAAGGGAATGACAAGTACCTATTTAAAAGTCATCATGTTCTTCGCCCCTTTTTATATTGTAAACCATACGATTGTAGCTTTTTGTAAGAAATGATGGCAATCCGAAGCTAGCTACCATTGCTATGTTGGCAGGAAATTTCTCCAACATCATTTTAGACTACGTGTTCATCTATCTATTTAAATTGGGCATGTTTGGCGCCTCTTTTGCTACAGGAATCGGGCCGGTCATCAGCATCTGCTGTTTGTCTGCGCACTTTATCAAAAAACAAAAATCAGTTCAAGCTGATAAAGACGAGGTTTTGCTGCATACAGTTGCTGATTTCTGCAAATTGGGTATTTCTTCTTTTGTCAACGAATTATCTACCGGTGCAGTCATTATGATCTTTAACTTCTTATTTCTCGGTTTGGGCGGTAACACTGCCGTTGCAGCTTATGGAATTGTCGCCAATGTGGCGCTTTTCGCAGTGTCAATTTTTTACTGGCATTGCCCAGGGCATACAACCCTTGGTCGAATTACTATGGCAAAGTATGACGGGACAGCTTAAGGCTGTTCTGAAGGATGCGGTGGTTGTAGCTTTGGTTTTGACAGCCGCCATCGTGGCTTTTCTAATCTTTTTTAATGACGGTATCGTCGCACTCTTTAACAAAAGCGGGGACCCATTGTTGCAATCCATCGCCAAAGAAGGAATTACAATCTATTTTTTGGGATTTTTTCCTGGCAGTCTGAACATCGTATTAGCCGGATACCTGAGTGCAATGGAAAAAAGCAGAGAAAGGATTTATCATTTCTCTGCTGAGAGGCTTGGTGATTATTGCACCGTCGGCGTGGTTATTATCGAGATTCTTTTGGTATGACTGGTGTGTGGACGGCAATTCCTGTGACGGAGACGATTACGCTGCTAGCAGCTTTGCTTATGCTTAAGAAAACTATTTATCCGCCGCTATCTTCCTCTGAAACACCACAATTGCCAGTATGATGATGACGATTGCATAGGCGATGACCCAAAGAAGATCAGCCATGATGGCGCCGTAATCACCTGAGAGGGCGGATCTGCCTGCATCGACTGCGTGACAGAAGGGCAGGAGATGGGCAATGGTATCAAAGATGTCTCCTGCAATACTGGTATCGAACCAGGTCCCCGAAAAGCCAGGCCGTCAGGTTAGTGAGCAAAGCGCCGCAGACGCCGCCCACTTGTTTTTCAGTAAAGATGCAGCCGCAGAGCAGTCCCATTCCGATGAAGATAATTGAGCAAGGCAGCAGCACTGCGATGGCGGCAAAAGACATTCACTGTCAAATCAAGGCCTAAAGCAATCGCTGCCAGGAAACAGACGATGGTTTGGCAGACGGCCATAGGCAGCAGCGGCAGCATGTATCCTGTGATAAAATTCCCAGAGGTCATCGGCGATGTAAAGAGCCTCAGCATGAAAAGAACTGGTTTGATCCTTGGCAACAATCATACCCGCAAACAGGGAGATGAAGGAATATCCAAAGACGGTGATGCCCGGCGTCAGATATTCGACGGCAAAGGTTGACTGGAACGTTAGCCTGCATCATGGATAGCAGGAATAAGAGTATAAGCGGGAATCAAGGCCAAAGAACAGATTAATTTTATCTCTGATCATTTCCTTTGTGTTGCGCGATGCAAATGCTAGTGTTTTCATTGCCCGAATCCTCCCTCGCAAAGTTTTACAAACGCTTCTTCAAAACGATCCTCTCCAGCATCGGCTTTCAGTTCTTCTGGAGTGCCGGAAGCGACCAGCCGTCCCCTTTGTCATGATGCCGATATGATCCGACAGGCTTTCGGCTTCTTCTAAATAGTGAGTGGTCAAAATGATGGTCTTACGACCCTTTAAAGATTTGATTGTCTGCCAAAGCTCTCTTCTGGCAATGACGTCCAAGCCCAAAGTCGGTTCGTCGAGAAAGAGAATTTCCGGATCTGAGATCAGAGCCATGGCGATAGACAGCCTGCGCTGCCAGCCGCCGGACAACGTGCGGGCTTTGGAATGCTCTATCTCAGAAAGTCCCAAATTCTCGATGACTTCGGTCGTCTTTTTCTTAGATGAAGACTTATCGTGTCCGTAGATGCCGCAGATGAATTCCAGATTTTCCCTGACTGACAACTGCATGGCGATGGCTGTTTCCTGAGGTGATACGTTAATTTTCTCTTTACTTTCAGAGCTTCTTTTTTTTTGTACGCTGCAACCGCAGAGATTAGCATCTCCCGATGTAGGCTTAATCAGGCAGGAAAGCATTTTGATGGTGGTCGTCTTTCCTGCACCGTTGACGCCTAAGAGAATACAGCTCCCCCTGATTGACCATCAAATTTAAATTGTCTACGGCAGTTTTGCCGTCATACTTTGGTGAGATTCGTTGTAATTATGGCTGGTTTCATTTTAATTTTTTTCCCCTTTTGACATCATATCCCGTATGACACTTAAAAAAATGTCTGTTTTGACTATTGCAATTCCTGTTCCTCATCACCGAGGACCATGAGGCTGTCTCCCGTTTTAATATCGAAGATATCTCTGGCCTTCTTGGGAATCACGATTTGACCACGATCACCTACTGTGACCGTGCCAAAAGCGTGTTTGCCTTTAGGTGCGATTGGCAGATCCGCTCTTTCTGAATTATAATGAACCAGATTATCCAAAGTAACGTTGTATAAACTGGCAAGAGCGATACAGTTTTCCAGATCAGGGACCGTTTCGCCGCTTTCCCATTTAGCTACTGCCTGTCTGGATACGCCGATTTTTTCAGCGAGATACTCTTGAGAATACTTATAATACTTACGCAGATACGTCAAATTCGCAGAAATCATATTTTTCACACTCCTTTCTTTTTCTCTACAATAACACGCTTTAAAAACCTTTACTACCAACCAAAACTCACCAGCTATGTTATCTTTAGTTACGTATGATATTTTGCCGCATTTGTTAAATCATTCGATTCAGAATGACAGAGGTCTGTGATACGCCGTAATACTGAATCTTCGAAAGCAGCTCAGTCAATTCTTCCGAGCCGGTGACGGCAACATGGAGCATCGCATTATGAGGGCCAATGATATGAAAGTGGGATAATACCTGGGGACTGCTTTTGCAGAAAGCACAGAAGTTTTCATATTTCTTTGGTTCCACATCTACTGCAACAAAGGCCTGAATCGCTTTGCCCAGCTTTGTATAGTCTATTTCTGCCTGATACCCTTTGATGACACCGGTCTCTTCCAGCCGTTTCATCCGTTCAGTAACGGCAGGGGAAGAGAGGTTGACTACGGAGCTGATTTCTTTGATTGGTGCACGGCCATGACTTTTCAAGTGGTTTATTATTTTCAGATCAGTTGTATCCATAAGATCTTCTCCTTAATTTAATTAAGTAATTTTAAATTCTATTTTACTTTATTAAGAGAGGGCGGTCAACGTCCGGCTCTAAAAAGATGTATAAAAAGGCTGCAGCTTCTATTTTTTATATAGTAATGTTTGCATCTGCAGGAGTTTTGGTATATATTATCAAAATGGAGGTGATTGAGATGCATTATTTTTTGACTCATATTGGATATATCATAGTGGCGGCCGTGGTCATCGCACTGCTGGCTTTTGCAGCCGTTATTCTAGCGGAAAAAAATGAAGCAAAGCGGAATGTCGATGATGAACGATGTGACTTCACGTGTTCAGGTTGTCCCAATGTTTCTATATGTCACAAAGAAGGTAAAAAAGATGTATAACACAGCACAATGGTTTGTTTTTTTACATCTATTGTTTTTTTGGGTTGGATTTGGGAGTCTGCTTATGTTTCTGTCAGAGCCAGAGAGTGGGTGAATCGCGGCTTTATTCACGGTCCCTTTCTTCCCATTTATGGCTCTGGCGCAATCGTGATATTACTCAGTACCCTCGGTGTCCGTGACAATATCTGGCTGATTTATCTCTTTGGGATGATCAGCTCCACGATTTTGGAATATTTCACTGGCGACGCCATGGAAAAGCTGTTTCACGTCAGGTATTGGGACTATACACGGCACAAGTTCAATTTGAAGGGACATATCTGCCTGATGGTTTCTTTAGCATGGGGTGCTTTTTCGATTTTGTTAGTCAAGGTGCTTCATCCTCCTATTGAGGATTTGGTCATGTCAATCCCGATGACCGCAGTGGACATCACTGCTTTTGCCCTGACAATTTATGTGGCAGTGGATATGACCGTTTCCTTCAATGAAGCTATGGACTTGAAAGCAACTCTGATTAAGCTTGCTGAAAGTAATGAAGAAATCAGAAAGCTGCAAAAGCGTATCGACGCTGTGGCCGCTATGGCGGAGGAAGATTTGCGCAAGTTCAAGGAAGAACAGTCGGCAAAGAAAAAAACGCGCAAAAGAGCGTTTCGCAGAGAATGTGCAGGAGGCCAGAGCGCGTAGTCTTGCACGTTTGGAAAATTTGTCTCAGCAGATTTTCGACTATTTCACCAATACAGAGGCCAATTCTGTTGACCTTACAGATTATTTGAATAGAGTAGAGGTAGAGAAGCGGAAAATCCTCAGCAGGACGGACCGTGAGTACAATCATCTGGCGAAGATTCTGCGCAGAAATCCCGGCGCTGTTTCAAAGCATCACAGAGAGGAACTGGACAGTTTATTAAATATGTTGAAAAAATAGATTTTGCCGCCGGCCTGACGCCCCTTTGGGGGCGTTTTTTCGTGGGAGCAGTACAGTTCCTTTGCAGGGACAGGCCGGTTACGCATAGGGCAGCGTACAGAGACAGGATGCGTAGCAAAAAGGTCAAAACAGGCGAAACTGCGTAACGCCCCCTTTGCAGGGACAGGCCGGTTACGCATAGGATGGCGTGCGGAGACAGGATGCGTAACGGAACAGGCCCAAACAGCCAAATCTGCGTAACACCCCCTTTGCAGGGACAGGCCGGTTACGCAAGGGGCGGCGTGCGGAGACAGGATGCGTAGCAAAAAGGTCAAAACAGGCGAAACTGCGTAACGCCCCCTTTGCAGGGACAGGCCGGTTACGCAAGTGGCGGCGTACAGAGACAGGATGCGTAACGGAACAGGCCCAAACAGGCGAAACTGCGTAACACCCCCTTTGCAGGGACAGGCCGGTTACGCATAGGGCAGCGTGCGGAGATAGGATGCGTAACGAAACAGGCCCAAACAGGCAAATCTGCGTAACACACCCCTTTGACCCCGGAGCGGCCCTTTGCATGCACGAAAAAAAAGAACAAGAAAAATTGGGAAGCCGTGTTGACATATCGCTTTAATATGTTACTATGGTAAAGTACGAAAGGAGTTCGAGCAAGAATATGAGAATCAACAGTAAACTAATGAAAAGTGATGAAAGAGCCACCTTTGAACTTCGGGCGCTGTACCAGCAATACGGCTACACCCAGTTCAAGATGGGCAAGTTCGAGGAATACGAGCTTTACGTCAGAAACAAAGATTTTATCGCATCTGACAGCATCATCACATTTAACGACGCCGGAGGAAAACTGATGGCGCTGAAACCGGATCTAACCCTCTCTATCGTAAAGAACTATCATCATGTCCCGGATATGTTGAGAAAATTTACTACAGTGAGAATATTTATCGTGCATCAAAGAGTGTCCATTCGTACAAGGAGATCCTGCAGACGGGACTCGAGTGCATGGGCGACATCGACCTCTACCATATTTGCGAAGTCACGTTACTGGCAGCTAAGAGCCTTGCCGCCATCAGCAGCGACTACGTGCTGGAAATCTCCCATATGGGCCTGATCAAAGCGCTGCTTCATCCACTGGAAGACGAAATCAAAGAGAAGATTGTAAAGTGCATCGGCGAAAAGAACCTTCATGAAATTCATGAAATCTGCCATGCCCATACAATCGACCATCATATAGAACGATCCTTAGAAGTATTGGTATCTACATACGGAAATTATCGAAAAGTCATCAGCGAGCTGAAAAAAGCTGAACCTGACAAATGGTGCGAAAGAGGCTCTCGACGAGCTTGACACCATCTGCAGTGTCCTGGCAGCCAACAAGCTGGCGAGGAACATCAACATCGACTTTTCCATCGTCAACGACATGACCTACTACAGCGGCGTGCTGTACAAAGGCTTCGTCAACGGCATTCCGACCAGCATTCTTTCAGGCGGTCAATACGACAAACTGATGGAACGCATGGGAAAGAAGGCAGGCGCCCTGGGCTTTGCCGTATACCTCGATTCTTTGGACCGTCTCGAACCATACGAGAAAATGTATGACTTCGATGTGGTCTTTCTTTATGATGAGGATTCTGACATCAGTCAGGTGCTCAGAGAAGCAAAGGCCATCAGAGACAGCGGCAGCACCGTTTTGGTGGAAAAAGAGATTCCAGGCAAACCGACCTACAGAAGCCTGATGAAGATAGAAAACGGGGAGGTACGGATCCTTGAACGAAATGATTAATGTGGCGCTGCCGAAAGGCAGGCTGGGAAAGAAAGTTTACGACATGTTCGAAAGAGCAGGCTATGAATGCCCTTCTATCAAAGAGGACAACAGGAAGCTGATCTTTGAGAACGAAGAAGCGGGCGTCAGATACTTCTAGGGTGAAGCCTTCTGACGTGACCATCTATGTGGAGCGGGGCGCTGCGGATATTGGCATCGCAGGCAAAGACATCCTTCTGGAATACGAACCGGATGTATATGAGCTTTTGGATCTGCACCTGGGAAAATGCCGCATGGCGGTCGCGGCAAAGGGAGACTTCCGCGATCATACGGAACGTACCCTCAGAGTCGCCACCAAGTTTCCAAATATCACAAGAGACTTTTATGAGAAGGAGAGCCGTGACATCGACATCATCAAGCTGAACGGCTCCATCGAAATCGCGCCGATTCTGGGACTCTCCGACGTTATCGTGGACATCGTGGAGACCGGCAAAACCCTGAAAGAGAATAACCTGGATGTGATCGACACCATCGTGCCCATCAGCGCCAGACTGATCGCAAAATAAAGCCAGTTTCAAGTTCAAGACCAGGGCCGTCGAAAAGATCAGAGACGGCCTTGCAGCACAGATTTAATAATGAGGTAATAGACAATGAGTAAGTTTTTAAATGAAAGATATAGAAAATTAGAGAGTTATACGCCGGGCGAACAGCCAAAGGACACGGTGCTGACCAAACTGAATACCAACGAGTCGCCTTATCCGCCGGGACCGAAGGTCTTAGAGGCGATCAACAGCAGAGAAAGCTGCAAATCTGAGACTGTATTCCGATCCGGAATGCGCGGGTCTCAAAGAGACGCTGGCGAAGCAGTATGGCATGACAAAGAACAACATTTACGTGTCAAACGGTTCCGACGACATCCTGAACTTCGCTTTCATGGCCTTTGCGGGCGGCAGGACAGAGGTTCTGTTTCCGGAAATATCCTACGGGTTTTATCAGGTGTTCGCAGACCTTTACAATCTGAAGTATACGAAGGTGCCGCTCAAAGAGGATTTTTCCATCGATCCAAAGGATTACGTCTGCCAGAACAAGATGATCGTCATTGCCAATCCCAACGCGCCGACGGGCAAAGCTTTGTCCCTCTACGAGATTGAGGAAATCGTCAGAACCAATCCGGAGAACGTGGTCCTCATCGACGAGGCCTATGTGGACTTCGGCGCGGAGAGCGCGGTAGAGCTGGTGCATAAATACGAAAACCTGCTGGTGGTGCAGACCTTCTCCAAGTCCAGGAGCATGGCAGGGGCGCGTCTCGGCTTTTGCCATCGCATCGGAAGGTCTGATCGCAGACCTGGAAAAGATCAAATTCTCCACCAATCCGTACAATGTCGATCGTCTGACCTGCGCGGCGGGCATTGCCGCCATCGAGGAGAACGACTATTACAGAGAGAACTGCAGGAAGATCGTTGAGACGCGGAGTTATACTGCGGAGAAAGCTGGTGGAGCTGGGATTCAAGGTGGTTCCGTCAAAAAGCCAACTTCCTCTTTACAAAATGCGAGAAAATGGACGGAGGCGAGCTCTATCAAAAACTCCGCGAGAAGGGGATTTTGATCCGCCACTTTGACTCGGAAAAAATCAGCCAGTACAACAGAATTACCATCGGCACCAGGGAGGAGATGGACCTGCTCCTGGGCGCCATAGAAGAGGTGATTGGATGAGAATGAGTGAAATCAAGAGAAAGACAACGGAGACGGATATCAGTCTCAAGCTAGATCTGGACGGCAGCGGAAAAAGCGAGATTGACACCGGGTGCGGCTTTATGGACCACATGCTGACCCTCTTTGCAAGGCACGGGCGGTTTGATCTTGCGGTGACCTGCAAGGGGGATGTAAAGGTGGATTATCATCACAGTGTTGAAGATCTGGGCATCGTCCTCGGGAGCGCTTTTGCAGAAAGCCTGGGGGATATGAGGGGCATCGAACGCTATGCCGACATCGTCCTTCCCATGGACGAAACCCTGATGCTGTGCGCAGTGGATATCTCAGGCAGAGATTATCTGGGATTTGACGTTTCCATACCCGCGGCAAAGGTGGGGGATTTCGATACGGAGCTGGTCAAAGAGTTCTTCCTGGGCTTCGTGAGAAAAGCGGCAGTGACCCTCCATTTCAAAGAATTGGCCGGGGAGAATACCCATCACATCATCGAAGCCATGTTCAAGGCTTTTGGCAGGACCATGGCGAAAGCAGTGAAAATCAACGAAGAATACGAGGGAGAAATCCCTTCGACGAAAGGTGTTTTGTAATGATTGCAATTGTAGATTACGGCGTAGGCAATATCTTTTCTCTATACAGCTCTTTTAAGAGCATCGGCGCCGAGGTCGTGCTTACTGGTGACGCGGACGAAATCAGGGCAGCCGATAAAATCATTCTGCCGGGTGTGGGCGCTTTTGGCGATGCGGCAGAAAAACTGAGAGACAGCGGTCTGGCAAAGGTGATCACAGCGCAGGCGGCATGGGGAAAAAGCCTCTCCTTGGCATCTGCCTGGGCATGCAGCTTATTCGAAAAAAGCCATGAGTACGGAGAACACGACGGGCTGGGGCTGATCAAAGGCGATATCGTCACCATGGAAGGCGTGGTGCCCTCTGATTACAAGGTGCCTCACATCGGCTGGAATTCTCTGCGGTTTCCGAAGGGGAAAGAAAAAGAGCCCTCTGTTTAAGTATATTGAAGAGGGCGATTTTGTCTATTTTGTCCACACTTATTTTGGCACGAACTGTGAGGATTCTGTCATCGCGACGACGGAATACGGCGCGGAGCTGACGGCGGCAGTGGCTCGGGATAACGTCTACGGCGTCCAGTTCCACCCGGAGAAGAGCGGAGATGTGGGCATGAAAATATTGAAAGGATTTATTACATTATGAAGATTTTTCCGGCAATCGACCTGCGGGGCGGCAAGGTCGTGAGATTGCTAAAGGGGATTACGATAAAATGACCGTCTATGGAGAGGACCCTCTGGCGGCGGCGAAGAAGTTTGCGGCGGCGGGGGCGGAGTTTCTGCACGTCGTGGATCTGGACGGCGCGAAAGACGGCGAAACGCCGAACTTTGAGACCGTAAAACGCCTGGCGCAGGAGAGCGGCCTCAAAGTGGAAATCGGCGGCGGCATCCGGGATGAGGAAACGGTCAGAAGATATCTCGACGCGGGAGTGTACCGGGTCATTCTCGGCACCATCGCGGTGAAAGATCCGGAATTTACGTCTCGCATGATCAGTAAATACGGCAGCCGGATCGCCGTTGGCGTGGACATATCCGGCAGAAACGTGGCGATTCACGGCTGGACGGAAGTCTCGGAGATTTCTGTAGACGAGATCTTTGCTAAATTGTGCCAGGACGGCGTCAAATGTATCATCTGCACGGACATTTCGAAGGACGGCGCCATGGAGGGAACCAACAGGCAGCTTTATCAGGAACTGTCTGAGAAATATCCCGTGGAGATCGTAGCCTCAGGCGGCGTATCTTCTATGGGCGATGTATTGGCGCTGAGAGAGATGGGCGTTTACGGAGCCATCATCGGCAAAGCCCTTTACACCGGAGATATCGACCTGGCGGAGGCCATCGTACAATCAAAGGAGGCGGACAAATGATTTACCAAGAGAATCATCCCTTGCCTGGATGTGAAAAACGGCAGAGTGGTGAAAGGCGTCAAGTTTGAAGGCCTTTCTGACGTTTCTTCACCGGTAGAGCTGGGCAAATACTATAGCGAGAACGGCGCAGACGAGCTGGTGTTTTACGATATTACCGCATCTTTTGAGGAACGGCAGCTCTTTACGGATATCCTGAGGGAAGTGGCATCTACGATCTTTATTCCGCTGACCGTTGGAGGCGGGATTAATACGATAAAAGATTTTGACAGAGTGCTCAAATGCGGGGCAGATAAGGTTTCGGTCAATTCCGGAGCGATCAGGAATCCCGCACTGATCAGCGAGGCAGCGAAGAAATATGGCGATCAGTGCGTCGTGCTCTCTGTGGACGTCAAGAGAGTGGACGGAGCCTATCACGTCTTTGCCAAAGGCGGCAGGGAAGATACGGGGCTTGATGCAATAGAATGGATCAAAAGAGGAGAGGCTGCTGGCGCAGGGGGAAATCGTCGTCAACAGCATCGACACAGACGGCGTCAAAGAGGGGTTTGACATAGACATGCTGAAAGCTGTCAATGAAGCGGTGTCAGTGCCGGTCATCGCCTCCGGCGGGGCAGGGTGCATCCAGGATTTCATCGACTTGTTCAGAGAAATCCCGACATCGACGCGGGCCTTGCCGCATCCATTTTCCACTTTGGAGAAGTTTCGATTGACGAATTGAAGGCGGCGCTGGCGGCAGAGGGCGTGCACGTGCGCAGATAATGGTGCTGCCCTGCGAGCAGAGCGAGCAGCAAGGCAGACTTTATGCAACAATTGCCCGGACTTGTCCGGCTGCAATTGACTGCTGACGTTCCCCGGCATTAGCCGGTCTGGAACGCGTCGTATAATGGAGTTGCCCTGAGCTTCCATGGCTGCCGCTCTATCCCCCCGACATTGCACTCCCTCAATCTGCCATAAAATCAAAAAAACGACCTTTTTGGCGGATTTTTATTGATCTGGTGGGGGTATGCTGCGCAGTGATGAGCAAACAGAGGGGGCGTAGAGGAGATTTGATGAAAAAAGCAAACCTATATTTATCTTTTCTGTTATTTTTGGATTTCAGACGGCAGGATATGACGCACAGGCGACAGCATTGCTGCGTATAGCTGGTCAAATCCGCCAGAAACGCAAAAAAATTCGACGTTTCTGGCATTTTATCTAAAACATAAAGAGCATATACCCATATAGGGTATAAGAAGCGGGAAGAAAAATAGATTTTAAAGCGGAAGTTCGCCAATATGTTTTGTGACGCATTGGCGCCTTTTGCAGAAAGGCGGAATATAATCATGATAAACATTGAAGAGTTAAAATTTGACGAAAAGGGGCTGATCCCCGCTATCGTGACAGATGCGGAATCAAAAAGGTGCTGACCCTTGCCTATATGAATAAGGAGAGCCTGGAAATCAGCCTTCGGGAAAAGAAGACCTGTTTTGGTCCAGATCCCGAAGGAGCTTTTGGCGTAAAGGGGAAAACCAGCGGCAATTACCAGCACATCGTCAGCATCACGGCGGACTGCGACAGAGATGCTCTAGTGGTCATGGTCAACAAAGACGGTCCCGCCTGCCACCTGGGCACGGATTCCTGCTTCAACTACCCGGTCATGGGCGAACTGCCGTTGGATTTCAGTGTAAAGTCACTTTACAAGATGCTGGAAGGCAGAAAGGCGGAAATGCCGGAAGGCTCCTACACGACCTATCTCTTTGAGAAGGGTATGGATAAGATCCTCAAGAAAATCGGAGAGGAATCCACAGAAGTCATCATCGCTGCCAAGGCGGGCGACAAGGAAGAAACTGTTTACGAAATTGCCGACCTGATGTATCATGTAATGGTGCTGATGGTGGAAATGGGCATCAGCGTAGACGATGTGATGGGAGAACTGGAAAGCCGCCACATCATCGACCACAAAGTGAAACAGGAGAAAAATGACGAAATGATATTACTAAATCCAAAGGGAGATGTAAATCTGCATACCCATACTTATTACTGCGACGGAAAAGACAGCCCGAGACTTTGGTGCAGCGTGCCATCGCCCTGGGCTTTCGTGCGTTGGGATTTTCCGGGCACGAGTATTCCTTTGATACGGACTTCTGCATGAGCCCTGCTGACACAGAGAAGTACCGCGGGGAGGTTTTGGCGCTGAAAGAGAAATATAAAGGGCAGATCGATATCTATCTGGGCATCGAGCGAGACTATTTTGGCGACGGAGACGACTACCCCTATGACTATGTCATCGGGTCGCTGCATTATGTAAAAGCGGGGGACAGGTACCTGCCTGTGGACTATACGGAAGAAATCACAGCCGCCGTCGTGGAGCAGTATTTTGGCGGAGATTTCCGTAGCTATGTGGAAAGCTATTACAGAACTTTGGCTGATGTAGTGGAAAAGACCAGGGCTGACATCGTCGGACACTTTGACCTTATCACCAAGTTCAACGAAGGGTACAAGTATTTTGACGAAGGCGCACCGTGTTACAGGGAAGCAGCGCTTACAGCGCTGAGAGAGGTGGCTCGCAGTAAGCCGATTTTCGAAATCAATACCGGCGCCATGGCGAGAGGTCAACGGACAAACCTTACCCGGCGGATTTTTTATTGGAAGAAATTGATCGGCTGCAGTGTCAGATTATCCTCTCCAGCGATTGTCATGACTTGATTGCCTGGATTTTGGGTTTGAAGGAGTTATTAAGTTGTGGGGAAAAAGTTAAAAAGGGAAATAAAAATACTTTAAGATATGAGATTAAATAATATAATAAAAAGTACGACATCTGTAGAACTTTAAGAGAAGACCACATAAGAATGCTAATAATTAAACATTCTTGCGTGGTCTTCTGCTGTGATAATGATGTAATATGTGCGGTCATTTATAGATACATAATTTTATAAACTACATATAAAATATTGACATGTAGTTATAAATGTGATATTATAAAGAAAATTCAGAATTATTGAGACGTGTCAAAGATAATTAAAACTTCAGTTTACTGTAAGGAGGTAACCAAAATGAAAAAAAAAGAGTTGTAATGTTAGCAGTTACTTTGATACTGGCATTAGGAACGTCAGTAGCCTTTGGGTGGACACACTTTTTCTCCTATTCGTATGATTTACCAGCAGGTGCTTCGCGTACTACAGCAACCTTTACTTCTACAGGGAACTTTACTTTGAATCACTCTCAGAGTGTACCAAACGTGACTGCCAATAATGCTCAAGTTAGAATTACTGTTTGGAAAGGTAATACAATCGTTAAATCTGAGACGGTAACTGGTGACAATGTAACAAAAGATGATTGCAGTTTCAAGTGGTAAAGGAACGTACAAAATCAAATTCGATAACATATCGAACTATTTGGTAAGTATATCTGGCAGCGCAATGAAGTAAGAATGAGATTTCTTTTTTAAAATGAATGGCAGGTGACTTAAGTTGCCTGCCATTTTCATAATGTGCTCGTTTAACACGGTGGGAGATGAATATGCAATTTATTTAGCATATCTGAAAATTTTATAATGAATGAACTGAGCGTGGATATGAATTCATATATGTTTTATAGAAGTATGCGTCTTGCGGATTTTTTGTTGGAAGAAATCTACAGGCTGCAGTGTCTCGCAATCCTCCCAAGCGATTGCCACGACATAAACTTTTTCAGTTTTCACTTCTCGACAGTAATTAGAACATTAGAATAATTAACTGAATTTTGTTGATAATAAAATGACAATGTGATAAAATCTGAGGAGAGATATTTTATAGCTATTATGATTTTACGGAGGATGAAAATGAAGAAGTTTATTTCATTAACCCTGGTTGCTGTGATGGTGCTTTCAATGTCACTGTTTATGGCAAGCTGCGGGGGAGACGACAAAGAGGCTGGCGCTGATGGTGGAAAGATCTGAGAATCAGATGCGTTATTTCTACAAACTTAGGTGATCAATCCTTTAATGATTCCGCTAATGCAGGTATCAAGCAGCTGCAAGAAGAAGGATTTGACGCAAAGACTGTAGAATGTAAAGAAGACCCAAAACTGTATGAGCAGAACTTGAGAAGTGCAGCTGATGATGCTGACATCGTTATCGGCGTAGGTTCCGAACTGGAGATGATAGGAACCGTAGCAGATGATTATCCTGAGGTTAAATTCGTATGGTGTGACATCGTAGACGAAAAGTTAAAAGATCATCCAAACATGACTTGTGTATCCTATAAGCAAAATGAGGGATCCTATTTGGTCGGATGGGTTGCTGGCAAGATGAGCAAGAGCAACGTAGTCGGGTTTATCGGAGGAGAGAACATTCCGGTAATTAACGACTTCCGCGTTGGTTTCGAACAGGGCGCTAAAGCTGCTGGAGAAGACAAGGGCGAGACCGTAAAAAGGTTGTAAAGAGTTTTACTAATAGTTGGTCTGATACGAATGCAGGTGCTGAATCTGGACAGACTTTAGCATCTCAGGGTGCAGACATTATCTTCTGTGCTGCTGGTGGTTCTGGTAATGGCGCAATCATGAAGGCAAAAAGAGTTAGGCATCAAATGTATCGGTGTTGACCAGGATCAAAGAATCACTTTGAAAAAATATGCCGATGATATCCTCTGCTCCATGGTTAAGCAGGTAGGAAAGTCTATCGTTGATATCGTTAAGGATTATGCTGAAGATCCAGAATCATTCCCTGGTGCAAAAAGTATTTGATGCAGGTATGGACGGCGGATATGTAGATGTTGTTTATGGCGACAAAGATCAGGAAATATTGGTTCCAGAAGACATCAGAGCAGAATTGGATGAGCAGATTAAGAACCTGAAAGATGGTAAACTGAAAGTCGATACTGCTTTATAATCACTTACAATTAATAAACTGAAAGACAAGGGCGTGGCGTGTAAAACGCCACGCTTTGTTTGGTACTTAAATAGGAATAAAAACTACAAAGAAATGCGGGGTAGAAACTTTGCAAGATACAATAATTAAATTTGAAAACATATCCATGCAGTTTCCCGGTGTATTAGCCAACGATAATGTATCCTTCGATATTAAAAAAGGCGAAGTTTTCGCTTTGGTCGGTGAAAATGGTGCGGGAAAGAGTACTTTAATGAACATTCTTTATGGCATCAACACACCAACCAATGGGAGTGTCTATATCAAAGGCAACAAGATGGAGAAACATACGCCTAGCGAAGCCATAGAAAATGGAGTTGGTATGGTACATCAGCACTTCATGTTGGTACCTTCCTTTACTGTGGCACAGAACATTGCCTTGAGTAAGAACCGAGAAAACACAAAGTTTTCTATGATTTGAAGGCTGCGGAGAAGGCTACCCAGGATCTGGTGAATGATTATGGCCTGGTAGTAAATCCAAAGGCAGTGGTGCAGGAAATTAGCGTTGGTTTGCAGCAGAGAGTAGAAATCCTCAAAACCTTGTATCGTGGTGCGGATATTTTGATTTTGGATGAGCCGACGGCGGTTCTGACACCACAGGAAACAGAGGAATTATTTGAAGTTATCAGAAGAATTGTCCGGGAAAAGGACATGACTGTCATTATCATTACTCATAAACTCTATGAGGTTATGGCAATTTCGATAGAGTTGGCGTCATGCGCCAGGGAAAACTGGTGGGTGTAGAAAACACAAAAGATGTCAACGAAAAAGTTCTGGCTTCTATGATGGTCGGACGTGACGTACTCTTTGACAAGATGGAAAAACACGGAGTTCAGGGAGATGTGCAGATTGAGGTACGCGACTTACAGGTAGCGGACAATCGAGGACTATTAGCTGTAAGAGGTGTAGACTTGAAAGTGCATGCAGGTGAAATCTTAGGTATAGCAGCGATTGAAGGCAATGGACAAAGTGAGTTGCTTGAAGCCATTACTGGTATGAGGGGGTATCCTGTCAGGAGAAGCGTTTGTTGAAGGAGTTAAGATCAACGGCATGAATCCGGGTCCGATTCGGAAGTTAGGTCTTGCACATATTCCAGAAGATCGAATTGCCACTGGAGTATCGTCGTCATCTACGATTACCGAAAATTTGATTATCGGCAAAGAGCGTCGGCAAAATTTTTCGAAGTACAAAATTCATCTGATGAAATCTTCCATCACACGATATGCAAAGAGATTTCACAGTTCGATATTAGAGGAGCAGGCGTCGATACAGAGGTAGGTTCTCTTTCTGGAGGGGAATATGCAGAAAGTTGTTGTAGCGAGAGAGTTCTCCTTTGATACACCAGTTTTGATCATCGCCCAGCCGACCAGAGGTGTAGACGTAGGTGCTATTGAATTTATTCATCAGAGCATTATTAATAAGCGAAACGAAGGCTGTGCTATCCTGCTTGTCAGTGCAGATTTAGATGAGATTTTCCGCCTCAGTGATCGGATTATCACTATGTACGAAGGCAAAGTGACTGGTGAGTTTGCAGAGGGGAGAAATCGATAAGATGGATATCAGTTACTATATGACAGGAGACCGCAGCGAGGCTAGTGTTACGCAGGCAGGAGGTGGACAAGAATGAAATATTTGAAAAAGATTGACACGAAATATATCCTATCCTTGATTGCCAGCATCGTTGTCGCCCTGCTCATTGGCGCCTTGCTGATGGCCGTGACGGGTTATAGTCCAATCGAAGGTTACGGTGCTATGATTAAGGGCTCCATCGGCAACGAACGTTTTATAGGAAATACAATAGATACAGCTATGACACTCTGTCTCCTGGGGCTTGCCACGGCCATCGGTGCAAGAGGTGGCCTGTTCAATGTGGGAGGAGAAGGTCAGTTATTTTTCGGTGCTTTGGCGGCAACCATGACAGGTCTATGGTTTTCAGCCTACCTGCACCGATCGTTATTGTGATTTCACTTATTTGTGCAGTTGTCGTAGGAGGCTTTTATGCTTGGATTCCAGCAATTCTGAAAGTGAAACTAGGGGTTAGCGAGGTCATCACTACCATCATGCTCAATACTGTAGCTATTCAGGTTTGTACTTATCTGGTCAACGGACCGTGGAATTCACCATTAAAGTCCATTACAAAGGGAACTGATTATCTTCCTAATACTCTGCGGTTTGCTAAACTAATTACGGCTTCCAATCTGACCACGGGATTTATTACTGGGGCAATCGTAACTTTCTTTATCTGGTATGTAATGAAAAAAGACCAGCGTTGGACTTGAAATGAAAGTGACAGGTGAAAATTATAGGTTCTCCAAATTTTCCGGACTTTCCAGCAGCAAAATCATGATTGGCTCTATGTTAGCATCTGGTGCAATTTGCGGATTTGTGGGTATGCTTCTGGTTTATGGATACCAAGGCAGAATGACAGACGGCGTCAGCAACGAGTTCTATTTTGATGGAATGCTGGTGGCAATGATTATGAATTACAATCCCATCGGTATCATTATCATGAGTTTTTTCTTTGCAATATTGAGTACTGGTGCAACCATGATGGATTTGACTGTTGGTATATCTTCACAGATTTATGATATCATCTTCTCCATCATCATTTTCCTTATGGCAGCACAGAAAGGTATTTCTATCTGGGTTGAACATAAGAGAATGCAACAAATAGCGAGAGCAAAGGCGAGAAAGGAGGTTGAGGCAAATGTGGGATCAGATAGCAGCAATATTTAGTATTGGATTATTTCAAAATACTATCCGTAATGCGACTCCTGTTATTCTTGCAGCGCTGGGTGGATTATTTACCGAGCATGCAGGCATTATGAACATCGGAATGGAGGGCATGATTCTGACAGGGGCTTTCGTGGCCGTAGCCTTCAGCTTTATGTTTGTCAGCGCTCCGATGGGGAGTATTGGCGGCAGTACTGGTTGGCATCCTCATCGGTCTGTTCTTTGCGCTCTTCGTGGTCAAGTTGAAGAGTGACGAATTCATCATCGGTATGACCTTGAATACTTTTTGCAGCTGGTTTGACCGTATTCATCCTGCGTAACGTATACGGACAGGTTGGAACCTGGGTATCCGAGTCAATTAAAGGGCTCCCAGTAGTGGAAATTCCGTTGATTAAGGAGATTCCTTTTATCGGGCCGATACTCAGTGGACATTCAATTTTTGTATATTTATCCTGGTTGTTGGTATTTGCCGTGTGGATATTCCTCTACCGGACGCCCCTATGGTTTTTGGATGAGAGCTGCGGGTGAACATCCAGAGGCGCTGGAGACAGCCGGGGTCAGCCCGGTCAAGATGAAGTTTCTTGCAAGTATTCTCTGCGGCATCTTCTGTGGCTTTGCAGGGGGCGCATCTGTCTTTAGGTTATCTGAATTGCTTTACAGAAGGCATGAGCGCGAATCGTGGTTTTATTGCTTTTGCCTGTGTCATCTTTTTGGTATGGCCAATCCGCCAAAGGTCTTCGGTGCGGCAATCCTCTTCGGTTTTCCTGCAAGCTTTGGGTCTGCGGCTGCAGTCAGTGGGTGTCCCGTCAGACTTGACGGCGGCGGTTCCATATCTGGCTACTGTTCTAATGCTGGTATACATCACCGTGACGGGGAATCTCCAGAAAGAAAAAGAGAGCTAAAAAAGAGGCTATGCAAGAAGATTTGTCTGACGCGGTGCCGGTAGACCAACCATAATTTCTTAAATGATTGTGTATTTTATGTGAAATATTGACATAATATTTGAAAATGGGAAAAACCCATGTTAGAAATGAGATAAGTCTGGTAACGGATAAAAAGTATTAAAGATTAGAGGATGGATAACGTATGAAGAAAAGATTTTTTTCAATAGGCCTTATTTCAGTACTCTGCCTGACTTCCTGCTGTTTTTACTATCGGGATGCGGCAGCAAATTGTGGCAATTATGACCTTTCAGAATATGTAAAAAGTAGGCGACTACAAAGGGATTGGAATACAAGAAGGTTTCGATGTCAGTCAGCGACGATGAGGTGAAGGACAAAGATTAAAAAGCAACCTGGAAGAAAAAAGCAGAGACGAAGACTTCAAAGTCTGGAACGGTTAAAGATGGTGATACGATTGACATTTCCTACGAGGGAAAAGTTGATGGAAAGACCTTCGATGGGGGCAGTGCTGACAATCAAAAGCATTACCATTGGACAGACAGCTTTTATTGACGGCTTTACTGATGGACTGATCGGAAAAAAGGTCGGTTCCACGGTTACACTGAACCTGAAATTCCCTGATCCATATTCAAACAACGAAAAATTATCTGGCAAAGATGTCGTTTTCAAGTAACGATCAACAGCAAGCAGGTTGAAGAAGTGCCAGAATACAATGTGGATTTTGTAAAGAAGAACAGCGAGAGTATGATAACCTTAAAGACTATGAAAAGTCAGTAAAGAAGGGGCTTCTTGAAGAAAAAGACGACTAAAGCAGAGACTGAGACTAAACAGAAACTGTGGGAAAAAATTATTGATAAATCCAAAGTCAAAAATATCCAGAGGAAGAGTTAGAAGCTACCATAGAGAATCTGACGAACTCATTCAAGCAGACGGCAAGAAAACTACGGCTATGAATGGAAAGATTATCTCGACGCTGTAGGTTATACAGAGAAAGAATTCAGCAAGACCGTCAAGAAATATGCAAAAGAAAAACACATTCTCAACGATATGGTCTGCTACTATATCGTTGAAAAAGAAGGTCTGGAAGTGACTGACAAGGAATACGAAGATTATATGGAAAATCTTATGAAGAGTTCAGGTTACACAGAAAAAGACTTTCAAAGAACAGTTCAAGATGACCATTGAAGAATACTGTGAGCAGGAAGGCTATAGAACTTCCCTTCTTCTGAACAAAGTCATGGATAAAGTCATGGACTATGGAAAAGAAGTAAAGGCAATTCACAAAAATTAGAGAAATTTGTTGCAAAAAGACCAAATTGTATGATACACTCTTTTTACGTTAGTTTGTATTTCAGACAATTTGGTCTTTTTTTGTAAAGATCTGGTAAGACAAACCCAACTCTCTCTGAGAGAGTACCGCAAGGTCGCCGAAGGTTTAAGCGAATGGGCATAAGCACCCCATACGTGATATCTCAGGCAAAGAGGACAGAGCCAAATAGTTAATCTAAATAGCTTATGTCATCTCTCTAGAGCCGAATTGTATAATTCGGCTTTTACTTTTGCCCGAATTTGGATCTACTGCCGATAACGGGTACAGCGAAATATTGAAACCAAGAGGAGATGAAAGAATGAATTTAACAGAAGTTTTAAAGAGTATTGACGATTTTGTCTGGGGCATACCGCTCATTGTACTAATTATGGGTACAGGTATCCTTTTGACGTGTAGAGTGAAAGTGGTCCAGGTTAGAAAACTGGGAAAAGCCCTGAAATTTATGCTGACCAATGAAGAAGGAGCGGAGGGTGAAGTCACCAGCTTCGGCGCTTTCTGTACAGCAATGGCGGCCACCATCGGTACAGGTAACATCGTAGGCGTGGCTACGGCAGTAGCGGCAGGCGGACCAGGCGCCCTATTCTGATGATCCTGGCAGCATTCTTTGGCATGGCGACCAAGTATTCAGAAGGTCTCTTAGCCGTAAAATATAGGACCATAGACGAAGAAGGTCATGCTTTGGGAGGTCCTTTCTATTACATCGAAAAAGGAATGGGGGCCAACTGGAAATGGCTGGCTAAGCTTTTTGCGATTTTTGGTGTAGGCGCAGGCCTTTTGGGCATCGGCACCATTACACAAGTTAACGGAATCGCTTCTGCTGTAAAGAACTTTGCTGACCCTGACAGCCAGCACATGATTTCCTGTTTGGCGGGGAGTACCCATTGCAACGGTAGCGGCGGCAGTAGTCGTGGCAGTTGCTACAGCCTTGGTCGTCATCGGCGGCATCAAACGTATTTCCAGCGTG
>VOFI01002624.1_pt1 | contig 37085 bp, 57 predicted proteins | sample 5384131 | NCBI WGS metagenome assembly VOFI01 (sample SAMN12384728, study PRJNA508395) | human gut metagenome | isolation source: healthy gut H | host: Homo sapiens | reverse complement strand
CAAATAGCACACTAAAAAAAACAGATTGGAAAATTGCGTCGGAAACAGGGTGGGCTTTTAGGGGCCCACCCTGTTTCCAGCTTTACTTTATATTCAGGAGGTCATGACTATGCGGAGGAAGGCAATCCGGCGTGGCACCTTGTTCTACGCTGATTTGGACCCAGTAGTTGGCTCGGAACAGGGAGGTACACGCCCTGTCCTTGTGCTTCAAAACAATGTAGGTAATTCCTTCAGCCCAACAGTGGTAACAGCGGCCATCACCAGCCGAAGGGATAAGACCCACCTTCCTACCCATGTTTCGCTTGAGAATGTTCCGGGCCTCGCTCCCACATCCCTGTTACTGCTAGAACAGATACGGACGGTTGACCGCAGGAGGCTCAGAGGTTACATTGGGCATATCAGCAGGGAGAAAATGAAGGAAATTGATAAGGCGATTTCTGTCAGCCTTGGCATAAAAACCACTAAGGAAAGGAATACGCACCGTGAATGAAAATGGCCATATGATGCTGTCCCCGAAAGATGCTTACCGCCTCATGTTGAAAGATTACCCTGATGTGATGGATATTGGAGAAATGTGTAAAGTGTTGGGGATCAGCAAAAGACCGGCTATAAGCTGTTGAAAGATAGGAAAATCGAGTCCTTAAAAATTGGGCGCGCCTATCGAATCCCTAAAGCTCATATCCTTGGCTATTTAAAAGTCTCCTACTCCGTTATAATGGAATGAGGAGTTTTCGCCTCCTACGGTCAGAAAAATAGACGCAGAAAATTAACAATTTAGATCCCGGTTTACCTGGAGTTTTGTTCTATCCAATGATACAATATAGGTGTCATTGGTAGGTGAACTCAATGCCGCAAAAGGGAGGATCAACAAATATGCCAGCGGTACACCTGCAAGAAAACACGAAGTTGATTTCCGGCCATGTGGCCGAGAAAAAAAGGCTATCTCTACTGGGTCCTAAATATCACTGAAAATGGAAAAAGGAAACCCAAGTGGATTCCGACACATAGGAAAGCTAGGGGAAGATAAAACCTGGGCAAATAATATGCTTCCTGCTGTTCGGAAAGAGTGGACAGAGAAACTGCTGCGAGAAAGCACAATCACGGATAACCTCAGTCTATTGGCATCAAAGGAAAATCAAGTAATGGCAGAAGTGTCGTTTGTAGATTTCCTGTACCAATGGTTAGAGCATAAGTATAGGACAGCTACTGGGCGAGCCATAGATGCAAAGCCCATTGAACTTTCCACCTACGCTGGTTACGAACAGCAGCTCAACAATCCTATCGCTCCGTATTTCCGTGAGCATCCTATATCACTTTCTGCTCTGACCAAAGAAGATATCCTTGCCTTTTATGAGAAGGAATTGGAGCGGGTTAAGCCGTCTACTGTCAAGCACTACCATGCTCTAATTCATGGGGCGCTGAACTATGCGGTGGACAAAAAGCTAATCCCCAATAATCCTGCCGACCGAATCATCATTTCCAAGCCTGAAGCCTTCAAAGGGGACTACTACCTGGATTCCGAAGTCCTACGCCTGTTTGAGATTATCAAGGGGCACAAGATTGAGCTAGTGATTCTTCTAACTGCATTTTTATGGGTTGCGCCGCAGTGAGGTCATTGGACTGAAATGGAACGCTTTTGACTTCAAGCACGACTGCGTTTCCATCCGGCACACGGTCACGATTTGCAATGTTAAAGGAGAACGTCTTACGATCAAGAAGGACAAGGCCAAAAATAAGTCCAGCCTACGGACTTATCCTCTGATTCCTTTTTTAAAGGAGCGGTTGTTGGAGGCAAGAGAACAACAGGAAGAAAACCGCAAGCTCTGCGGCCGCGCTTACAACAAAGAAAACTTGGGTTATGTCTGCGTCGATGTAATCGGCAATCTGATTAAGCCTAATTATGTGTCTTCGACTTTTGGGAAATTGCTTGAGAAACATAATATGAGGCATATTCGTTTCCATGATCTCCGCCATACCTGTGCCTCTCTCCTGCTTGCAAACGGAGTACCAATGGAACAGGTAAAGGAATGGTTGGGTCACAGTGAAATTTCAACGACGGTGGATATTTATGGGCATCTCCAATATGCAACAAAAAAAAGCAATCCGCCGCGGCCATTGAGCAGGATATTGTGACCCCCATGGTGCAAAATTTGTCGGCGGATGCACCATAAAGAAATGAGGTCTACCAGCTTTTTGCTGGCAGACCTCATGGCGGAGATGGAGAGATTCGAACTCTCGCGTCGGTTTGAGCCGACCTACCGCATTTCGAGTGCGGACCCTTCAACCGCTTGGGTACATCTCCAAATTTGTGTTATATCCCCAGTCCCGACCTACCGACCAATTCAGCCGGTGGAAATCGGGAAGAACAACAGGATAGAACAAGCAACATTATTCAATTTGAATTCGGCAGGAACCCGCATGGTTCCAAGGGTTTCAGCCGTTTGGCACTCCGCATAGAAACCGGATTTCGAATCCGGACCCTTCAACCACTTGGGTACACCTCCACAGAACACAGACCGGTCCCGGTCTGTCGCCCAGACGAAAGAAGCCGCAGGCCGACGGAGGGGCCTCTGTTTCAGATACACGCCAAACGATCCGGGCGGAAGATTCGCTTATTAAAGATACCAAAAAGCAGAGAGAAATCAAGAGGGGAGGGGAAAGAAATAAAAATTGTTCCTTCTCAGCCTCCGTGGGATTGACACGATGTGGGAAAATAAGGTATGCTAAAACAACAGAACAAACTAGAAACGAGGGACAGGAGGGGCTGCGGATGGAGATGCAGGATATGCTGGCTGACCGGCTCAAGCAGAAGCGGGCGCTCTCTCACGCATCCCTGGAGGAATATTCGAAGGAGCTGGGGATCAGCAAGAGCGCGCTGCAAAAATACGAGGCCGGGACCGGAAATCCTACCCTAGCCACGGTGCAGACAATAGCGGACCACCTTCACGAGAGCCCGGCCCAGCTGCTGGGGATGTACAGCGAAGAAGAGAGATGGAGGCTGCGGGCCTGATGTTCCGGACCCTGGAGTGGTCCATGGGGCTTTCGGAGGGGAGCCGCAGGGGAGCTGGCGGTGCTGTTCCGGGAACTGAGCCGTTTCCTGAGCGGCGAGCTGGGAGGGGCTCCCGGGCCCCCAAAAGAGCGGAAGGAAGAGCGATGACCTCTGGGTGACGCTCCCCTGCCACGGCAGGACCTGAACGGAAACCGAGAAAATTGGTGAACTGCTATCCCTCAATTTTTACCAGGTCATAGCTGGATTTACTGCCGTCACCTCGACTGGAGGAGCTGCGGCACGATACAGCAGGCAGGTCCATCATAGATGAGAGGGGGGCTGCTTCGCGGCCCCCTTGATGATTTCAACGTCAGGCCTGGTCATACCATCAATGGAGCGATTTTGACAGTTTCAAGGAGTTTTGAATCAATGGTAAGAGTGCTTTTGTCTGCCACGGCAGTATCTTGAAAAAGTCCCGAAAAAGCCTGATGTACCAATGATTATGCGGCTCGAAAAGGTGCTTACTGCACCACGACTACACCATTTTTGAAAGAGCCTTGGATGACACTAAAATTTAGCAACCGTGAAACAGATGGCGTGACAATTTAAAAACCAAGCAATGCAATTAGGTTTGGTACATTTAAAAAATGAAACCGGTTCCATCTTTGAGAAAACTCAGACGGAGCCGGTTTTGTATTTTTTTGACTGTTTCCTGTAATTATGAACCCGTCAAGTTCGTACCTGACTCCTCATTCGCAATATTAGGTAAACGTGTTCTCCATTCTTTGAGCCATTTTAGAGTTTTTTCGGCTCCAGGATGGAGCTGGGCATATTTAGCAAGCAGGAACAGCTGCCACTTTGCTCGTATATAAGCGTAATGCCACTTATCGTATGCATAGTTTTTCAGTTCCGGCTCCGCTGCCCGTTCAAAGGTTCTCCAATCCACAAGTTTCCCTAATATCTGTTTTTCTACCTCACCCCCCGTATAACTGCTCGGCGCTGGTCAGATACAGATCAACGGCCGTTTTCAGATTTCTTTCATATTTGGAATCAATTAAGTACTTTTGAATACCCTCCACGGCTTTTTGAAGCACAGCGTCCCGGATGGTTGAGTCTTCAATATATCGGGAAAGATCCAGTTGTAAACTGCACTGTGAGCATTGTTCATTGTCGTACAACCAAAACAACGCCGTGTTCCGTTCTTGCTCCGAACAGTGCAAAAGATCGGCTGCCAGGAGCGATAACAATTGTTGGTATAACTGCTCCCATTGCTCCCTCGCATCGGCGTCCAAGGTATGTTTCGTACGTGTAAAGAAAGTAATTTGACTTAAAAAATAGGCGGTCTGTAACGATCTTTTTTGCGGAGTTAGTTGCGCCAAAGTGTCCAAAACCTGCTTGTTGGACAGTTTTCCATCTCTGAATAGGGAAAACATCCATTGCGCACACAAGAGTTGGGTATACAATAGTTTTGACTTCGAAGCAGACAGGAAAAGCCGTTCTGACCAGGGATAAAACGACATGTGAGCCGCCAAAATATCGAACATCAGCGGTGATCTACTGTTATCCAATAGCAAAAAGGAACGCCGCAGGATCCAACTTTAACATTAGGCGATAGCTTCCATGAAACCACCCGTTTTCCCGATACCAAATATGTCCTGCCTGATCGAATAGAATATCAAAACCTGCTCTGCTTACTGTTGCCCGATCATGAAGCAAGGCCCATAACGTGTATTCCGGCGCGTTGATGCCTCTGGTCATGCACCATACGCCGCTCTTTTTTCTTCGGCAAAATCAGAAAACCACATTAGAAACTCATCTGCAGCTCCATCTATATTTTTTAAGGTTTCTGCAACATCTTCAATTGACCATCGAAACACATTCGAGCATAGCTCTCCCAAGACTCGGCAAACGCCCTCTTTATCCTGTCCCCAATGACTCCATACTTCCGTAACCGCTACAGACAGGTTCTCCTTTGGAATCGTGTTTCTGCCATTCTCACAATATTCTGTCCCCAGCCACTCTTTCAAAGGTGATGGAGATAACTTCTTTTATCTTGGGCCGTCGGTTTCACTGTAGAATCATACAGAACATCACAAATAATGCGCTCTTTTGGCGGTTTCTTTTCTTGGAGCTTAGCATCAAACATCTGAGTCAAATATTCGCATACTTCCAGAGCTACCTCATGCTCCAGCGGTGCAATGACAAAGGGGTAGTTCTGTCCCATCTTGTTCAAAGAATTGCTCAACAGAAATCCGTCAATATGTTGGTCATTATGGAACCGCAGCAAATACCGATCATGAAACACCGGTTTGTTCCCTCGCCTCAAATTGCGCACTGACAGCCGGCCATGGAGCAATTTTGCATTGCTAAACAGGAATTTTTCATACTCTTTGCAAATATCGGATGCTTTCCCTGTATCCGGGTCAGTCATCCCAAGGCAGGTAATAATGTCAAGCTGCAGATTCGTGCGTGGTATTCTAGTCAATAATTTTTCTGCAGCTGAGACTGAAAAATATGGATCTGCAAGAATGACTCTGTCCACAGTACTATCCGCCAGATACTCACGTATTTTTAGAAAACTATCAATTTCTCCATCTTTTCCTGTATTCGGAATAAACGCTCCCAAACAACGTGTTTTCCGATAATCGGTTAAAAAGCCTCCTTCCTGTTTCCAATGAGGTGTCAATTTCTGTGTGAAAGCTGCTTTTAACTGAAATCGTACGATCGGTTGTAACCCGATCAACTTTTTCTATTTTTTCTTCGATCTCTCTTTTTCGGTTGAGGCTGACTGAAGTAATTTCTTTGTCCAAGAATCTCTGACATGATACGAAGACGAGTCAAAATTCATCTCCAGATTTACTCCAAGCATCATTGATAAATCTCGGGCGAAAAGCAACTCTCCGGTTTCACCATCCCATATCTGTACTACTACCCTGCTCATAGATTCCTTGGCCGTGAACTCCACAGAACTCTCCTCCGCAGGCAGCAGTTTTGTCTGATTGATCAGCCACCGCTTACGATGTTCTGCAGCGCAATTTACCACCAATTCTCGGGAAAACACCTCTGTTTTTTGAATCGTTACTTTCTTTAATTCCAACTCCTTATGTGTCAAGATCTTAAAACCTGTGCCCAATGGAGCTGACTGATAGTGTTCGAAGTTTCCGAAGCGATGCCCCTGCGAAGAAAAATCAATGCCGCATTCCTCTTGGCACCACTGTATTAAGTCCTGGACATCTCGGTACAGTTCCTTACCATCTGTCCCAAATGAATGGAGGATTTCCTGAAATAGTGCTTCCTTTTGCACATTCCACAATTCCTTCAGATATGTGTATTCCACAACCGGACCATGCTGCCTTGAATGCGTATCATTGACCAGTACCATGGGCCTGATAACTAATTGGGGAGATTTCATCGTTATCTTCGCCATAGACAGAGTGCTTTCCTGTGTGAGGCTTTTTCTCAAAGATTTCCGCTTCATGAAAAGGTAAAATGGCTGTAAGAACACTTTGGTGTTTTTTTGATATCTCTCTCTGCTTCCATGTCAAAAAAAAAAAAGGTTTGTTGGGGAACTGAATCCGTAAAGAAGAACTTCCCCCAACAGTAGAAAACAAAAAGTAATTTAATAAAGCGATTTTCTCCTTGCATTTTTTCATCTCCGTTCTCTTTCGGATAGCCATGTACAATACTTTCTTTCTACGACATTATAACATAGATCTCCATGACACCCATTACTACATCCTCCCTTCCAGAAACGAAATTCACCATTTTTGAGAGCCTTGCTATGACAATCCCAATATGGCAGATTTAAGAGAAGCGGAAATATCTTTCTAATGTAAAATGTTCCCGCTGGCGCTAACAGACAAAAAAAGATGCCGGGGCAGCCTTGGAAAAGGTTGCCCCGGTATCTTTTCACATATTTTGTGCTTTATAGTTTTCGCCCCATGTCCACATGGCGTCCAGAATGGGCTTCAGACTTTTTCCAAAGGCTGTCAAACTGTACTCGACCCGCGGAGGAACTTCGGCATATACTTTGCGGCTAACCAACCCTTTTTCCTTCCATATCCCGCAGCTGGGCGGTGAGAACTTTCTGGGAAACGCTGCCGATGGACTTTTTGAGTTCTCCGAACCGCTTTGTTCCCGGCATGAGGTCGCGCAGGATCAGGACTTTCCATTTATCACCAATCAGCATAAGCGTTGTTTCTACCGGACAGGCAGGTAATTCTTTCATTTGCTGCATGGTATCACACCTCCAATAGTTTCTCTTTGGTAACTATAGCACAATAAAGTGCTTACTTTACAATAGATACTTACGGAATTATTATAATTTTGCAAGACAAAAATTGCAATCCCCAAAACCTACATTCAAATCAGGAGGTATTTATCATGAACGAAGTCGTAAAGTTTTTGCAGGAAAATCCCGTGCAGTATCTGGCTACCGTCGGTCGTGACGGTAAGGCGAAGTGCCGCCCCTTCATGTTTTCCGACGAGATGGATGGCAAGCTGTGGTTCTGCACCAACAACACCAAGGATGTCTACAAGGATATGCAGGCAAACCCCGATGTGGAAGTCTCCGTTTCCAGCCCGGAATACGCATGGATTCGTCTGCATGGCAAGGCTGTGTTTGAGAACAACATGGCTGCCAAGGAAATGTGCATCCGGAACCCCATTGTGAAGGGTCAGTACGGCGAGGCCACCAACCCCATCTTTGAGGTGTTTTATTTGAAAAGATGTCCATGCAGTAATCGCTGACTTTTCCGGCAATCCGCCCAAGGAGTACGACCTGTAAGTATCGTGCACACGGTTGCCCCGGATAAATCTAGGGGAACCTCTTGATTTTGAGAGGCTTCTTATGCAGACAAAAGAGTATCTGGAATACATTGTGGATCATATCCACTCTGCCGTTTTTGCCACCGTGGACAGCCAAGGGCGGCCCGTCACCTGTGCCATCGACCTCATGGACTATGATGAAAACAGCCTCTACTTTCTGACAGCAAAGGGCAAGAACTTTTATGACCGGCTGAAAGCTAACGAAAATATTGCCTTCACCGCCATGAAGGGAGAAGATACCCTTTCCTGTGTGGCGGTATCGGTACAGGGCAAAGCAAAGGAGATCGGGGCGGACAGGCTGCCCGACTTGTTCCGTAAAAATCCCTATATGGAGAAGATTTATCCTGATGTGCGCTCCCACAGCGCGCTTACAGTATTCAAAATTTACGAAGGAACCGGAGAATGGTTTGACCTCTCCAAACTTCCGATTGAACGGGCCAGCTTCTTTTTCGGCGGCGCACAGGCAAAAGAAACAGGCTATTTTGTGACGGACAAATGTATTGGCTGCAAGCTGTGTTATTCCAAATGTCCGCAGAAGTGTATCGACATTTCAAAGAAAGCCTGTGGTTATTCGGCAAGAACACTGTCTGCATTGCGGAAATTGCTTTGAAATATGCCCTGCAAGAGGCGATTGAACGGAGATAAGATGATGACGCAGGACGAGCGATTGATTTTTTCTGCTCCGCGATCTGCTGGCAGAACGAAAAGAATATGAAGATATCCCGGTGCCGGATTCTCTCTCGGAAAAGCGGCGGCTTTTGCGCAGCCTGATGAATGTGCGTCCGCCCGTCCCGGTCCGTGAGGATTTCTTGCGGGTGCAGGACGCTTACCTTGTGGATCGTCTCGCGGAGCGGGCGTGACAAAAAAAGGCTGAAAAGACCTGACGCCGGTGCGTCCCGGCTTATATCTCTGGCAGGGAGATATCACTACGCTGGCGGTGGATGCCATCGTCAACGCGGCCAACAGCCAGATGCTGGGCTGCTTCGTTCCTTGTCACGGCTGCATCGACAACGCTATCCACACCTATGCAGGGGTGCAGCTCCGCTTGGAACGTGTGCCCGCCTCATGACCGGACAGGAGGAAGAACCTACCGGCAACGCAAAAATCACAAAAGCTTACAACCTGCCCTGCCGCTATATACTGCATACCGTCGGTCCGATAATTAGTGAAGCCGTCACACAGGCAGACCGGGAACTGCTGGCCAGCTGCTACCGCACCTGTTTGGAGCTGGCGGCGGAAACTGGGCTTGGCAGCATAGCGTTCTGCTGTATCTCTACCGGTGAATTCCATTTTCCCAACGAGCTGGCCGCAGAAATCGCCATACAAACGGTGGGAGAATGTCTGCAGCGGCAAAACCCAGAGAAAATCAAGGTGATCTTCAATGTTTTCAAGGACAGCGACTATGAAATCTACAAGCGCCTGCTGCGATACGATATCGCACGGCTCAAACAGGAATTGGACACGGCGGATGCGGTGGGTGATCGGCGCCGGTTCCGGGCTTTCCATTTCCGCGGGGTTTACCTATACCGGCAAACGCTTTCAGAAATATTTCGGTGACTTTATTGCGAAGTATGGCTTCCGCGATATGTATTCAGGCGGCTTCTATCCCTTTGACAGCCTGGAAGAACATTGGGCGTATTGGAGCAGGTATATCTATATCAAACCGCTATTTGGACGCCCCGAAGCCAGTTTATCAGGAGCTTTTGAAACTGGTGCAAGGAAAGGACTATTTTGTGCTGACCACCAATGTGGATCATTGTTTCCAGAAGGCAGGATTTGACAAGCAGCGGTTGTTCTATACCCAGGGCGACTACGGCCTGTGGCAGTGTTCCAGGCCCTGCCACCAAAAGACCTATGATAACGAAACCATTGTTAAAAAGATGGTGGCCGAACAAAGGATCGAAAAATCTCCAGCGAACTGATACCCTGCTGTCAATTTGATGGAGGCATACTGCCCGAAAGAAATTCAAAAGCAAGCAATTTGCATCGGTGGAGACATAGAAAATATTTTACACCAATTATTTCCACACAGGAAATAGCAAATCCAGCCGAGCCAGTCAACGGCAAGTAAATGGGCTGCGCCCACCGTTGACAGCCCCGTCTGTCCTTGCTGGTGGGTAATCAAGGGGCGACAGCAAGGTATGCTGCCGCCCCGCACTCTTATTCAGAGAGGGGGGAATTTACCATGACCGACCAGAAGCCTATCAAGAATATATCCGGTGCAGGCACAACGCCTTTTCGCTATTTCTCAAAAGTGAACGGGCAGGTCAACGCCGAGGTGGAGGACTATGTGAAGCAGCGGTTAATTGACTGTCAATTCAAGTTCCGGCTTGACGAACCGCCGGACAAGCCATAAAAACTGAATACCAGCCGCCACCGACGCGGCCAGCGAAAGCAGTAAGTCTTGAAAAAGATTTACTGCTTTTTTTGTTGTCCGGCTCCGCTCCCAGCCATTTTGACCCCTGCCGGTTGTAGTAGTAAGTGAGGGGGGAATTTTTCTGCCCTGGTGTTTGGCATTTGGAGCATTTACCCGTAGTAGAGAGCAAAGAGAAAGGCTTTCTCCAACACCGGGTAGAAACCACTGCGTCCGGTGTCATTTTAGCGAAAGCGGGCAGGAATGCCCTTTACAGGATTAGTAGTAGCAGAAAAAGAGAAACAAACTTTTGTGGTTGCAGTTTTCCAAAAAAGTGGCGGACGGAAGTGAGAGAAAGTTTGCAGTCACGGAGAGCAAGTTTCTACCACGGTGCCAAAATCCGCAATTCTGCAGTTTTGCCCCTCGCGGGAAACTTGTTGGGGAGTGCCTTCCCCAAACCCTGCTCATGCGCCCTTACGGGCGAGAAAGGAGGTCACGACCATGCGAAAGAAATACAACACACCCCACCGCAGCCGCGTTGTGAAAACCCGGCTGTCCGAAGATGAGTATGCCGACTTCACAGCGCGGCTTGCGCCCTATGGTATCAGCCAGTCGGAATTTCTCCGGCAGGCGATACGGCGGGCCACCATACGCCCGGTTATCCATGTGTCGTCGGTCAATGACGAGTTGCTCTCCGCTGTCGGGAAGCTGACAGCCGAGTACGGCAGGATCGGCGGCAACCTCAATCAGATTGCCCGGTATCTGAACGAATACGGCGTACCCTACAACACCCTTTCCGGCGAGATACGCGCCACCATAGCCGACCTTGCCGTCCACAAGTATGAAGTCCTCAAGAAAGTAGGTGACGTGGTTGGCAACACTCAAGCATTTAGGCTCTAAGAACGCCGATTACGGAGCCGCCGAAGCCTATCTGACCTTTGAGCATGACGAGTTTACCATGAAGCCCACCCTTGACGAAGGGGGGCGGCTGGTTCCCCGCAAGGATTACCGGGTTGACACGCTGAACTGCGGCGAGGAAGATTTTGCCGTTGCCTATATGCGCTCCAATCTCCGCTACAGGAAGAACCAGCGGCGGGAAGATGTGAAAAGCCATCACTACATCATCAGCTTTGACCCACGGGACGCAGCGGACAACGGCTTGACCGTAGACCGGGCGCAAGCATTGGGCGAGGAATTTTGTGCCGAGCATTTCCCCGGACACCAAGCCCTGATATGTACCACCTGGACGGACATAACCACAGCGGCAACATTCATGTGTATATCGTCATCAACAGCCTTCGGGTTGAGGAAGTCCCGTTCCTACCCTACATGGACAGGCCAGCCGACACGAAAGCCGGGTGCAAGCACCGCTGTACCGATGCTGCCTTGCGCTACTTCAAATCCGAAGTCATGGAGATGTGCCACTGGGAGGGGATTTACCAAATTGACCTCTTGAACGGCAGCAAGAACCGCGTCACAGAAAGAGAGTATTGGGCGCAGAAAAAGGGACAGGCCGTGCTGGACAAACAGAACGCCCCCATGTTTGCGGAGGGTATCACACCCCGGCAGACCAAGTTTGAAACGAACAAGGAAAAGCTGCGGCAGACCATACGCAAAGCCCTTGTCACCGCCGCCAGCTTTGACGAGTTTTCCTCTCTGTTGCTGCAGGAGGGTGTGACCGTCAAGGAGAGCCGGGGGCGGCTTTCCTACCTCACGCCGGACAGGACAAAGCCAATTACCGCCCGGAAGCTGGGCGGCGATTTTGACCGCGCCACCGTTCTTACGCTTTTGAAACAGAACGCCGCCAGAGCAGCCGAAACGCCCACCATCCCGCGCACCATAAAAGACCGCTTGCAGGTTGCCAGAGCCGAGATAGCCGCCCCAAACAGGACGGAGTGCAGCGGCTTGTGGACATAGCCGCCAAGAGAGCCGAGGGCAAGGGGAAAAGGCTACGAGCATTGGGCAAAGATACACAATCTGAAACAGGCGGCAAAGACACTGAATGTGTATCAAGAATACGGATTTACTTCCCCGGAGCAGCTGGAAGCGGCCATAGACACCGCCTATGCGGAAATGTGGCAGACTAGCGGCGAACTGAAAACGCTGGAAACCAAGCTGCAAGGGAAAAAGGGAGCTGCAGCGGCAGGTGTTGGTCTACGCCCAGACCAAGCCCGCCGGCGACGGGGTGAAAGCGCAGAAATCCCCAAAGCCCGCGACGCATACCGGCAGGCGCATGAGAGCGATTTTATCATAGCCGAAGCCGCCGCCCGGTATTTCCGGGAGCAGGGCATTACCAAACTGCCCGCCCGGAAAGCGTTGCAGGCCGAGATCGAGCAGCTTATTTCCCCAAAAGACAGCCTTTACAACGGCTACCGGGAACAGAAACGGCGGTTCAAGGAGTTGCAGACGGTCAAACGGAACATCGACCAAATCCTGCGCCGGGAGGAACCGAACCGCAGAAAGGAGCAGAACCATGAGCGATAACCCGCCCCGCATGGACTACCGCCAGCACCGGCGGGCGCGGCGGCTGGTACATGAGTGCTGTAACTACGACGATGGGAACTGCCTGCTATTGGACGACGGGGAGCCTTGCGTGTGTTCAGAGCATTTCCTATTCCTGCTAAAATGGGGTCCCCACAAAGTCATTGACTTTGTGGGGAGAGGAGGAGCAGCGGAATGAGTGAGCTTTCCCGCCAGCAGGGAAGCGAGGGATATGGAGCTTGCGACGACGAGGTTCCGTGTGGCTGTCCTGCCCCTTGACGGGGAGCTGTCCGCAGCACTCTTGTACCGGGGAAGCCGGAAACGGTGCGCAGTCTGCGGGGCGGCTTTCGCCCCCAAATCCAACCGGGGAAAGTACTGTCCCGACTGCGCCGCCAAAGTACGCCGCCGCAAGGAAGCCGAGCGACAGCGTAAACGCTACCAACTTTCTACGCATTTAAGGGTTTTCAAACCCTTGTAAATCAAGACTTTTTTACCTACCCTCAATAGTGGCTTGATACATTTATCTTTTCCCCCGGAAACGGCGTTCTAAATGCGTACAAACGCCCCAAATCCACCCAAAGGAGGAACCATGTCAGACAACCGAAAATACTACTACCTCAAGCTGAAAGAGAATTACTTTGACGAGGACGCTATCGTGCTGCTGGAGAGTATGCAGGACGGTATCCTCTACTCCAACATTCTCTTGAAGCTGTACCTGAAATCGCTGAAAAATGGCGGGAAGTTGCAGCTTGATGAAAATATCCCCTACACCGCGCAGATGATTGCCACCATTACCCGTCAGCAAGTCGGCACCGTAGAGCGGGCCTTGCAGATTTTTATGAAGCTGGGGCTTGTGGAGCCGTTACCGAGCGGCGCGCTGTATATGAGCAACATTGAACTGCTGATCGGCCAATCCTCTACCGAGGGGGAGCGGAAACGGCGGGCAAGGCTGGCTTTGCAGGAGCAGAAAGCCTTGCCAAAGGCCGGGGCGGACAAATGTCCACCATATCAAGCGGACATTTGTCCACCAGAGATAGAGATAGAGAAAGAGATAGAGATAGAAAAAGAGAGAGAGCGAGAGTTAGATACGGGACAGCCCGCCCGCGCCGCCTATGGCCGGTATGAAAATGTCTTTCTTTTCGCAATCAGAACTGGACGGGCTGAAAGCAGACCTGCCCGACAAATGGAACTACTACATTGACCGGCTATCCTGCCATATCGCGTCCAGCGGCAAGCGATACCGCAGCCATGCCGCCACAATCTACAAATGGGCGCAGGAGGACGCAGCCAAGAAAGCCCCGAAAAAGGGCATACCAGACTACTCATGCAAGGAGGGCGAGTTTATGAAGAACGAAATCAACGCTGTTTTGGAAAATATGAAGGCCACCACACCGGAGCGGTCGGACTACACCAGCGAGGACGGTTTGCTGCACTGCGGCAAGTGCCACAAACCAAAAGAAGCCTACTTCCCGGAGGGCAAGGCATTGTTTAGGCTTGACCGCCACCCGGCAGAGTGCGACTGCCAGAGAGCCGCCCGTGAGGAGCGGGAAGCCGCCGAACAGCGGCGCAGGCACCTTGACACCGTGGAGGAACTGAAACGCTGGGGCTTTACCGACCCCACCATACGGGACTGGACTTTTGAAAACGACAACGGCAGGAACCCCCAGACCGAACTTGCCCGCCGGTATGTGGAGCATCGGGAGGATATGCGAACCGACAATATCGGCTGCCTGTGGATACCGCCCGATCCGGGATATCAAAGTATCCGATGCCCAACAGTGGATCATGAAGCTGCACGGCGACGGAAAGGGAGACAGCACCATCACCAGCGTGCGGGGCGTTGTCAAACTGGCATTTCAAATGGCCTGCAACGAGGATATCATCCGAAAAAATCCCTTCGACTTCAAGTTGGTGGAGGTCGTTCCCAATGACTCGCAGAAGCGAATCACCATGACCCAGGAGCAGCAGGAAATCTGGATGGGTTTTATTCGGGGTGACAAGACCTACCGCAAGTATTACGATGAGTTTGTAGTCCTGCTGGAAACCGGGATGCGGGTGAGCGAGTTCTGCGGCCTGACCAAAAGCGATCTGGATTTTGAGAACCGTCGTATCCGGGTGGATCACCAGCTCGTCCGGGAGCAGGGGCAGCAAGTACTATGTGGAGAAAAACAAAAACCGAATGTGGCTGTCGTTTTATTCCCATGACGGATACGGTGTACCAGAGTCTTAAAATATCCTGGCTCGTCGCAAGACACTCAAAGCAGAGATGATCGTCGACGGAGACACCGGATTTTTGCTGCTGGATAAGGACGACAAGCCCAAGGTGGCACTGCACATCGAAAATGAGATGCGCTGGGCCATGAAGAAGTATCGCAAGCTGCACCCGGACAAACCGCTGCCGAACATCACGCCCCATGTGTTCCGTCATACGTTCTGCACGAATATGGCAAATGCCGGTATGGATATCAAGAACTTGCAGTATGTGATGGGCCACTCCGATGTGGGGGTGACACTGAATGTCTACACCCACGCCAGCTTTGACCGGGCAGCCGAACAGATGGCAAAAATCCTTGCGTTCCCCGCTGTGACAGCTTGAAAAAATCAGGTCAAATCCGCAGTTGGTACTACACCAATTACTACACCATTTGCCAATGAAATTGCGTAGATTTACGCAGATTTGCGTGGGCAGCATGGCAACCACAACGAAAAGAAAAAGCGCCGGATAGCCCGTAATATCAAGGTTTGAAGGCTTATGAAGGGATATAAACAAGATGATAAAAATACTATTTATTTGCCACGGCAATATATGCAGGTCGCCCATGGCGGAGTTCATGCTGAAGGACCTGGTCAAAAACGCGGGATGGAGAGGGACTTTCTGATCGCCTCCTCTGCCACCAGCGCGGAGGAGATCGGCAACCCCGTCCATCCAGGCACGGCGAGCCGGCTGGCCCGGGAGGGCATCTCCACAGCGGGGAAATATGCCGTGCAGCTGAAGCGGACCGACTATGACCGTTACGACTATTTTCTGGGCATGGATCAATGGAACATCCGCAATATGAAGCGGATCTTGGGGGGAGATCCGGAGAACAAGGTGCACCTGCTGCTGGACTTTACCGGGCGGCCGGGGAGGAGATCGCAGACCCCTGGTACACGGGAGACTTTGAACGCACCTATGCAGATATCCTGGAGGGGTGCACCGGCTTCCTCCGACAGCTGGAGGGGCAGGGGACATCTGCAGCGGAGGACGGCCGTCCCCCGCGCCATATTAGAAGAAAAGAGAAAGATGGCGGCCCCGGATTTCCGAGGCCGTCATCTTTCTCAGGTATTACGCCTTTTCAAACTCACTCTTGCCCAGACCACACACGGGGCAGACCCAGTCGGAGGGACATCCTCCCAGGGCGTGCCGGGAGCCACGCCGTTGTCGGGGCCTCCCACGGCAGGGTCATATTCATAGCCGCAGGGGCAGACATATTGATCCATCATGACCGCTCCTTTCTCAGGGACAGAGGATCAACCAAAGTAGCACTTCAGCAGGCCCTCGAACGCCTTGCTGCGGCGGGCCTCGTCCCGGGCCGTCTATCCTCGCCAGATCAGCAGGCCGTTTTTGCGTTCTATGGAAATGCAGTAATTTCAAGACTTTTGCCTCCGTCTCCATTCTAAATAACAAACAGCCAACGCCCAAAGCAGGCGTTTTCGAGAAAGTGCTGCCTTTCTATCCGCTTTTGGGAGACATATCATGGATAAACTGGATGATGCAGGTGTTTAGTCACTAGCAAATAAGCATTGGATGTTCCAATACACCATCGCGGTGGATGGCCCAAAGAAGGATGTCCGCAAGAGAAATAACAAGTTCGGCAATCCTACGAAGACAGAGACGGAGGCAATTAGAGCCAGAAACAAATGCTGCTCATATTCCAGATGGGGGCCAAAGACAATATCGAAACGGCAAAGTCGGCATACAAGGTATTCTCGTCTAATGGAAAGCGCTTTTCGGTCAAGTATGCTCCCTATGCTCTGCATTTTATGGAATATTTGGGCTCGGCGTTGGCTTGGAGGTATTCTTTCAAAAGAAGAAGTCGGTTGCAAATGTAGTAATTTCCGTAGTTGGGTATAGATTTTACCTCCTTGTGCGGGGTTCTTATAATTATAACATGCCGACAGAAAAAAGGGGTGGTAAACACCCCTTTGATCAGTTTTACACTTTTTCGAGATCAATGATCTTTCTGATATCGCTAATCTCCAATGCGGTGGCAATCTTACCTAAGTGTTCAAAATTGATAACAGTTCGAGTGCCTCTCACGATATCGCTTATTGTTGATTCCCGTACTCCCGCCATCTCGGCGAGTTTTTTCTGTGTTATACCTTCCTCTTCAAGAAGTTCTTTAACACGAAGTTTGACACGGTAGCTCATACCAGACTAATTCCCTCCATGCTCGAAAGTACCATGTAGGCATAATTCCAAAGGCTGGGGTCTTTTCCAAAAACAGTAGGCTTATCGCCCAAAGAGCCAGCCAAATCCATAACACTTCTTGTAAGTCCGACTTTGTGCTTGTTCCAAACAGCGATGGGATCTTTGCCGTCCATCCACTTATACTTGCCTGAGGTGATATCATACTCGAGAAGAACTCTGAATGCTGCCAGAATGGGATAGACCGAAGACCATCGGGAATTTTGTAGTAAATATCACTCATGCAGAATTTACTCTTTTGCCGACGGGGCTGCCCTCTTTGTAGCCAGAATAGGACTTTCGACCGTACATACGACCATTCTCGTTATATCGCTGCGATAGAAGTATTAGATCAAACAGATCGGCAATCATTTTCAGAGCCTTTTGTTTTGCCAGGTATGCTTTATAGGATGCGGTGTCTTTTGTCGATCATTTTCATCTGATTCTTTGTGCTTAAAAAGGAAATTCTATTAAAGAAGGGAAGTCCCTCGAGGCCTTCCTTGATGGGATCGAACTTCTCTCTCAGTTCTGCCATAGACTTTGCATCGACTGCGATAGAAGTATTACGAGCTTCAGCCAGATCGGCAATCATTGCTTCGACGCCAGTCATTACTCTCAAACTGAACATACTGTTCCAGGACTTTATCCTTGTTCTCAAGAAGGATCTTGTAGGTATGTCCGCCATCAATGTTGCCATGGCAGCTTTCATCCTCGAAATCAATGGTTACTTCCTGCAAGCGGTTATCATAACGCACTCTCTTTGCGGAGAGAATGATGCCTCTGTTCTTCAGGTGGAACTGGCCGTCATTACTCAGCAGAGACTCTGTGATTGCATTTGCCACAGTAGAGTTGAGTTTCTGATCGCGGGGGTTTGTGGACATGGGAATACCCTCGGGGGACATCGCAGGTCTTGGCAGAGAAAATGTACTTTCTCGGGTTTCGTTGCCAAGGGATCATCAAACTTCCTAAAATTGTTGTCGCTTTACCTATTATCTTTCTAATCATAATTACCTCTTTCTGAAGACCAGGCTTCGAATTATGTGTACGAATGCATTTGCATATCGCAATATCAGAATAACGAAATATCGATATTTTGTCGAGGGGGTAAAATTAAAAAGTTTGGAAGGAAGGCGGTAAAAGGCTTTGTAGAGGTCGCCATAGACCTTCTTGAAGCCAGTAATATCGAAGTGATTGGAGAGGACAGAAGTCCAGTGGATGATGTAAGTCCCTGCGGTCAGTCCCTCAACCTCACGCACCAAAATTTCAGCCTTGATAGTGTCGCGGATGTCGTTGGTCTTGGCTTGAGCTTCTTCCATGGGGGCTTCCACCTTGGAAACCAGTTTGTTCTTGCAAGTTGTTCAAAAAGAAGTGAAAATTTCTCATAAGTTATCAGTTTTGCTTTATTTTTTTCGATATTAGGCGAAAGACCACTTAATATAGGTGCAATTCAAGAAAGTTGCACATGTGAAAGTCAAAAAAAGTGTGATACGGAGAAAAGTTACACCCAACTTGCACACCTGCGCGGCGGAAGCGCAAAAGAGAGGGAACCGGTTTCCCGATTCCCTCTCAAAAAGTGCTTATCAACTGGCCGTTTATCCGGTATTGATTAGCCGAAGTAGCGCTTCAGCAGGCCCTCGAAAGCCTTGCCGTGGCGGGCCTCGTCCCGGGCCATCTCGTGCACGGTGTCATGGATGGCGTCCAGGCCGTTCTTCTTGGCGCAGGCGGCCAGCTCGAACTTGCCGTTGGTGGCGCCGTACTCAGCAGTCCACACGCCAAGCCAGGTTGGCCTTAGTGTCAGCCTTCATGTTGGCCTCCCCTCGCCCAGCAGCTCAGCAAACTTGGCGGCGTGCTCTGCCTCTTCATAGGCGGCCTTCTCCCAGTACAGGCCGATTTCGGGATAGCCCTCCCGATGGGCGATGCGGGCCATGCACAGATACATGCCCACCTCGGAGCACTCGCCGTTGAAGTTGGCCATGAGCTGGTCAAAGATGTACTTCTTGTCCTCGGCGCTGATGTCGGGGTTGTTCTTCACAGTCTTGGCATAGATGCCGAACTCATGCTCAGCAGCCAGCTTCATCTCGCCCACCTGCTCCACGAACTTGTCCTTAGGAGCCTTGCAGATGGGGGCAGAAGTCGGGCGCGGTCTCGCCCCTCGTACACATAACCGCAAACGGAACAGACAAACTTTTTCATGACAATTTTTCCTCCTGTTTTATTTTTATTTTGGCAATTTTCACACGTGCCGTAGAAGATGAGCTCATGGCGCTGGACCAGGAACCCATATTGCGCGCTGACGGTCTGATCCAGATCGCCGTCATCCAGCATGGGATGGGGCAGATCCATCACAGCGCCGCAGCAGGTGCAAATAAGGTGACTGTGGGGGGCAATGCACCCGTCGAACCGCTCCTGTCCCTTGACGACGCCGATGCTCTGGATCAGGCCCCTGCTGTTGGAACAGGACTAGGTTGCGATAGACCGTACCCAGGCTCAGGTCGGGGTGGGTGGGTTTCAGAGTTTGATAGACCCACTCGGCGGAGGGGGGTGGCAGTCGGTGCTCTGGATCGCGTTCAAAATGGCCTCCCGTTTTCTGCTGTATCTTGTGGCGCGTTCCATAGGGCCCTCCAAATAGTAATAATTCTTATTACGAAAGAATCATACCACAGAAACAGCTGCTTGTAAAGGGGAAAATCAAAAATCCGAAAATTTTTGTGTTCAGGGCCGGGAGCTATCTTCCTTTGTATGACGGAATTTTTTTCAGGATGGACTCCTCCCAGCGGTCGCCGTATTTCATCCCCAGCAGGAAGACGGCCACACCGATGATCCCCAGCAGGACCATAGCCCAAAGAGGGAGAGTCAGGGGGCACCGCCCAAGGCGCTGGCTACCAGCAGGCCCCAGGGACGAGTGAGCACAACGATCACCAGAAAACGGGGGTGGAGATGGCGGTGAGCCCGGCCAGAATGCACAGCAGGTCATCGGGAAAGAAGGGCAGGAGAAAGGCCAGGATGAGGAAAGTGTCTGTTTTGGCCCGGACAATGGAGAGGTACTTGTCGGAAATGGCCCGGCTCACCAGGCGGTCCGCAAAAGATTGGCCCAGCGCGCGTGCCAGGAGAAAGACCAGCAGGGAGGCGGAGAGACCGCGGCGATGGTGAGAAAAAAGGAGGGCCAGGTGCCGAAGAGCATCCCGCCGGCGGCGGCGCTGAGGTTGCTGGGGATGGGGGCCAGCACCACAGACAGGAACTGGAGCAGGAAAAAACAGAGGTGGGAGTAGGGAGCGAACTGAGAGATATAGTCCTGAAGGGCCTGCTGGGAGGAGAGGGGGCGGCGAAGAAGCCGCTGCGCCACAGAAAGACGCCGCCCAGGGCGCACAGGAGCAGGACCAGGACCGCGCTGGTGATTTTCAGGAGATGTTTCATGAGGGACCTCGATCTTCTCTTTAGATTCGCGGGACAGTGGAGGCCGGCGGCGCGCCAGCCTGCATAGTCCCTATGGTATCACAGAATTGTGGCGGATGTGATAAGTTTTCTTAAATTCTCATAAAAATGTCGAAGCGGGGCGAAAAAAGGGGCCAGCAGGCTGCTGGCCCCTCCCGGGAGGAGCGGGGAGCGGATCACAGATGAAAGCGCCTGCGCACTTCCTCGCGCAGGGGCCGGGACCCGGCGCACCACGATGAGGGGGATGACCAGGGCAGCGCATACTGTGAGCACCACCAGGGACCAGCCCGGCTGCCAGCGGCCCAGGAAGTAGCGGTCGATGAGCAGCTCCACGCCGGAGAGAAAACGCCGGTGGTGCCGATGACCAGGGTGATGCGGGAGAGGGTGCTCCGGGGCCTGGCCCCCATCATAAAGCCCAGAAACAGCAGCGCCGCCCCCAGAAGCAGGATGATGGGCAGGGCCAGATGCCAATACCAGGCTGAACCGTCCAGATCCACGGAGATCAGAAAGACGTAGAGGGCGACGGCCAGCACATCTGCCGACAGGCGGAGATAGGGTGCATGGTGCGCAGGAGCAGCGGTGGCACCAGCCAGACCCACAGCATGGCCGCCGCGCCGATGACATAGAGGGACCAGATATGGCCGCTGCGCAGCACCAGATTGAGCAGGCCGCAGCACACCGCCACTGAGGCCAGCATGGAGGACACCAGGATGGCCAACTCCGCCTTAGAGGCGGGGGGCACCTCCCGCCGTTCGGTGGGGAAGGGGAGGAGAGCCGGTGTCCACCGGCTGCCGGGGTTGACCACCGGGGTGCGGCAGAGGGGGCAGAAGGAGGCGGTGGAATCCAGCTCCACGCCGCAGTTGACACAATAGGACATACAGAACACCTCCCAGGGACCTCAGCGGGTCCGGTTGGACTCCACCTTGACGGGGATGCCTTCCCGTACCAGGTGGGTGAAAAAAGCGCCGCTCCGTCTCGCTGGAGGTGCCGGTGCCGGCGAAGGTGACAGCCATGGTATTGCCATAGCTGATGGAGGCGCAGTGAGGGGAGGGCCGGGTGGCCTGCCCCAGGACGACCTCCATCCGCTGGATGTGAGGGGCCATCTCCGGCGGGACCCGGAAGAGGCCGGGATTGGTGTAGGTGGCGGAGAAGGGGCGCACCCCCACCAGCTGGTAGGAGAGGGACATCACCGGGTTCTTCAGGAAGATGGGGATCAGCTGGAGAAAGCGGTTGGCTGTGAAGTGGACATTGCCGGTGAAGCGGGCCCGCATCTCCTGGGGATTGATGTGCAGGCGCATGTAGTGGTGGACGTATCGGACCAGCTCAGGGAAGGTGTAAGGCCCCAGGGTGGGGTCCACGCAGAGCCGGACAGTGAGGATGAAGTTGCGGAGGGTGGCGGAGGGGAACCAGCCCCGGAGATCGATGGGAATGGCCAGAGCCGCGGGCCTGGGACGGCGGGGGCGCTGGACCTCCTGATTCTCCAGGATAGACTGGAGGAGCACTGCGGAGAGGTATTCGGTGATGGAGGCGCCGTACCGGGCGGCGATCTCCTTCAGCCGGTCCACGGGCAGAAAGCCCATGGTGACATTCAGGGTGTAGAAGGGCTCCGCCTGGCTGGTGTTGGAGAAAGCGGTCTCCTGCCAGCGGTCCCGCAGGGACCCGCTTGCCCGCGTACCGGGCGTAGGCATCCTCCAGCTCCTCCGGACGAGGGGGATCATCCACGTCCAGCAGGCCGGGGCCGCAGGGGATGGGGTGTCCCAGCTCCCGGAGGTAGACCGCCAGCAGGGTGCGGAAAAAGGTGAGAGCCCCGCCCCGTCAGACACAGCGTGGAAGACCTCCAGGGAGATCCGGCTCTGGTAGTAGAAGAAGCGGACCAGCCATCCGTTGTCCTCCCGGAAGCGGATGGGCTGGCAGGGTTGGACATGTCCGGACGGACAAAGGGGCCAGGGGCTGTCGTTGGGCTCGAAATAGTGCCAGAAGACCCCGGGCTTCATCCGGACGCGGAAACCGGGGAACCGGGGCATGGTTCGGTCCACTGCCCGCTGGAGGACGGCGGGGTCCACCGGCTGGGACAGGACAGCAGAAAAGCGGTAGACCGGCGAGTACTTCTCCCGCTGGAGAGCGGAGTAGAGGACGCCGGCGTTGTCCAGCCGGTACCAGTCAGGGGGACCTTTGGGCGTCTTGGACATGGCGGCGCCTCCTTTCCTTTGTGATATCAGTGTAGCATCTCCTGGGGGAAAGTACAAGGGGAGGGAAAAAGTATAAAATTCAACGCTCCCATTCGCTGCGGCATGGGCGTGCCTTTTCTGACCTTGCGCAGGGAGAGCTGCTTGAAAAAATATGCCGTGGGCGGGAGGCGGATCGGTCCTTCCCTGGCCTCGTGGGCCTCCCGCCACTTCGGAGAGCCTGGGCTCTTCGGGGGTAGGGGAGAGGAATACGGCAGTTAGATGAGGTCCATCATACCGTATCTCCACGCCCGCCGCAAGGCGTGCGCACCTGCCCGCGCGATTTTGTCAGAACGCCGCAGCTTTTCCCGGCACCGCAAACAAGGCGGCGGGGAGAGGCCATTGCCAAACGCGGCCGGATGTGGTAGGCTTGTCATGATCCAGGTCCCAGAACAGGAAGGTGAGAACGATGACACTGAAAGAGAGAGGAAGACGGGTGCGGGTGACCCATCCCACCCCCCGCCCAGCGGGCGGAGGCGGAGGAGCGCCGCCTGGCCCCCATGATGAGGGCCCCTGAAGGCAATCCACTCGGCCAGCTCGCCCGAGTCCATGCGCCCGGAGGACCTGAAGCGGCAGCGGGCGGCTCAGGAGGTGCTGGGCAGGCTCATCACCCCCATGATCGGGATGAAGTGGGCCCCCTTTGAGCTGGAGGGGATGAACGCGGCCTGGGTGCGGCCTGAGCGGAGCTATGACCGGAACCACGCCATCCTGTACTGCCACGGCGGGGGCTATACCAGCGGAAATCTGGGCTACTCCCGGCCGCTGGCCTCCAAGCTGTCCGGCGTGACGGGCTGGGACACCCTCTCCTTCGAGTACCGGCTGGCCCCGGAGCACCCCTTCCCTGCGGCGGTGGACGATGCGATGAAGGCGTGGGACCATCTGATGCGCCAAGGCTACGGGGCCCGGGACGTGACGGTGGCGGGGGACTCGGCGGGAGGAAACCTGGCGCTGGTGCTGTGCCACCGGCTGAAGCAGGAGAGCAGGCGGCTGCCTGCCCGGCTGATCCTCATGTCCCCATGGACGGATATGACGGCCAGTGGGAAGTCCTATACAGAGCGGGCGGAGCTGGACCCCACCATCACCCTGGACTATATCCGGGCGGTGCGTGGGGCCTATGCCCGGGACCAGGAGCTGACCTCCCCATGCTGTCCCCCGCTGTTCAGGGGATTTCCGGGGCTTCCCGCCCACACTGATCCAGGCGGGGGAGCAACGAGCTGCTGCTGTCCGATTCCGTGCGCCTGCGGGACCGGATGCAGGCGGCGGGGGTCCCATGCCGGCTGGAGGTCTGGACCGACATGTGGGACGTGTTTCAGATGTTCCCCATCAAAAAAGGCGGGCCAGGCCATGGCCAGCGTGGGGCGCTTCCTGCTGGAATACACATGAAAATGGTCCCTGTCCGCAGGAGAGCGGGAGGGCACAGCGGGATCAAGGAGAAAGATCGAGGGCCGCCCCGGCAAACTTCTGCAAGGAGCGTGTCTGGGAGCTCAGGGCAGCGAGGATGCTCCGTCACAGCAGCACCACGCCGGCCTGCTCACAGGCCCGGACGGTGTCGGGGTCCCACAGGGAACTCTGCACCTCGCCGATGTGGGACTTGCCCAGGAGGAGCATACACAGGCGGGACTGGCCAATGCCGCCGCCGATGGACTGGGGCAGCTGACCGTTCAGCAGCATCTTGTGGAAGGGGAGGGAGCGGCGGCTGTCACAGCCGGCCAGGGTGAGCTGGCGGTCCAGGGACTCGGGGCTGACCCGGATGCCCATGGAGGAGATCTCCAGGGACTGACCGTTGACGCTGTCCCAGCACAGCAGGTCGCCGTTCAGATTCCAGTCGTCGTAGTCGGGGGCACGGCCGTCATGTGGCTGACCCGACTTCAGCTTTCCGCCGATCCCCATGAGAAACACCGCACCATGCTCCCGGACAATGGTGTTCTCACGCTCCTTGGGGGAGAGCTGGGGGTATAGATCCTCCAGGTCCTGGGCGGTGACGAAGGTGACCTGGCCAGGCAGCTCGGGCAGGGCGGACAGCTGGGGGAAAACGGAGCGCAGGAAGGACTGGGTATCCACGAGAGCGCGGACAATGGCGTTCACCGTCTGCTTCAGATAGTCCCGGGTGCGGTCCTCCTGGGTGATGATCTTCTCCCAGTCCCACTGGTCCACATAGGCGGAGTGGATGTTGTCCAGCTCCTCATCCCGGCGGATGGCGTTCATGTCGGTGTAGAGCCCCTCGCCGGGGTGGAACTGATAGCGCTTCAGAGCCAGGCGCTTCCACTTGGCCAGGCGCTCCACCCCGTTCAGGTCATCGTTGAGGCCGGAGGAGGCGGAGACGAACAGGGGGCAGACACCCGGTGCAGGCGCAGGGCACCGGCGAGGCGGTCCTCGAACAGACGCTTGAGCAGGCTGATGGCCTTCTGGGTCTCATAGAGGCTGAGGAGGGAGCGGTATCCCTCGGGAATGACGGTTTTTCCCATGTCGAATACTCCTTTTGAAAGGGATTTGGAACAGAAGCTCATCCGGCAGAGCCGGGATGGAACGCCTGGTGAGCACATACAGATTTTTCTATTATAGCGGAGAAGGGCGGAAAAATCAATCTGTTCTTGCCAAGCGGGGCACGTCTTTGTATAATAGGGTCCATCCAAAGTTCCGACGGAGGGAGAGAGGAGATGCCTATGAAATTCATTTCCTGGAATGTGAACGGCCTGCGGGCCTGCCTGAAAAAGGGGTTTCTGGACTTTTACCGACAGGAGCGCCCCGACTTCTGCTGCCTCCAGGAGACCAAAATGGAGCAGGGACAGGCGGATGTGGAGCTGAACGAAGGGGTCTTGGAGTTCTGGAACTCTGCGGAGAAGAAGGGATACTCCGGCACCGCTGTTTTCACCCCCCACCAGCCTGTGGCTGTGGCCTACGGTATGGACAAGGACCGGCACGACCACGAGGGGCGGCTCATTACCCTAGAGTATGAGGGGTTCTATCTGGTGTGCTGCTACACGCCAAATTCCCAGGATGGGCTGAAGCGGCTGGACTACCGCATGGAGTGGGAGGACGACCTGCGGGAGTACCTCATGTCCCTGGACCGGAGCAAGCCGGTGATCTACTGCGGGGACCTGAACGTAGCCCATCAGGAGATCGACCTGAAAAACCCCAAGACCAACCGGAACAATGCCGGCTTCAGCGATCAGGAGCGGGAAAAAATGACCTGCCTGCTCTCCTCCGGCTTTACAGACAGCTTCCGCTATCTCTACCCGGACACGGAGGGATCTACTCCTGGTGGTCCTATCGGTTCAACGCCCGGAAGAACAACGCGGGGTGGCGCATCGACTATTTCATCGTCTCTGACCGCCTCCGGGACAAGATCAAGCGGGCGGAGATCCTGACCACGGTGGAGGGCAGCGACCACTGCCCGGTACTGCTGGAGCTGGACATCTGAGTGCCCCGGGGGCGGGACCGGAAGGAGATAAGGAGGATCTGGATATGCGCAGAGCGGAGAAGGAAGTCAAAGACCTGGAGCAGCTGGAGGAGATCCTGCGGGACTGCAACACAGTGCGGATCGGGACCCAGGATGCGGAGGGGATGTTCATCGTCCCTGTGAATTACGGCTACGACCTGACAGAGGGGCAGCTGACCCTCTACCTCCACTCGGCCCGGGAGGGGCGGAAGGCGGCGGCGTTCCGCCGGGGCGGGGCGGTGGCCTTTGAGATGGACTGCGGCCACCAGCTGATGAGGGCGGAGCAGGCGTGCAGTTACAGCTGTGCCTACCGCAGCATCATGGGCAGCGGGACCATCCGGGAGCTGACCGAGCCGCAGGAGAAATATGAGGCCCTCAACGCCATTATGCGCCATATGACCGGGCGAAACTGGGAGATGACGGAGCCCGCCGTGGCCCGGGTATCCGTCTTTGCCATCCGGGCGGAGCGCTGGACGGGCAAGCGCAGCCCAGCCAACTGAGAGGAGGCAGCCGAAATGGTCTTATTTGATCCCCACAGATACGCCTATCCCTCACGCCGCAGCGTGGTGTACGCCCGCCGGGCCATGGCCTGTACCTCCATTCCCCTGGGGGCCCAGATCGGGCTGGATGTGATGAAGGCCGGGGGGAACGCGATGGATGCGGCGGTGGCCATGGCGGCGGCCATGCCGCTGCTGGAGCCCACAGGAAACGGCATCGGGGGGGACTGCTTCGCCCTGGTTTGGGTGGAGCGGGAGAAAAAGCTCTACGGCCTGAACGCCAGCGGCGTGGCCCCGGCGGCCCTGTCCGCAGCCCTGGTGCGGGAGCGGGGCTTCGGGGAGATGCCTAAAGAGGGCTGGCTGCCCACCATGGTGCCCGGCGCCCCCGGGGGATGGGCAGAGCTCAACCGGCGCTTCGGGACCCGCCCCCTTGAAGAGCTGTTCGCCCCCGCGGCCTCCTACGCCCGGGAGGGGGTGGCTGTGCCGGTGAACGTGGCGGTCCAGTGGGCACTGGACGGCCCCCGTATCGGCCGGGCTATGGAGCGGGACCCGGCCCCCCACCGCCCCTGGTGGGAGCGGATGATGAAGGCGGACGGCACCCCATACCGGGCGGGAGAGATCTTCCGCTGGCCGGAGTACGCTGACACTCTGGAGGAGCTGGCAGCCACCAGCTGTGAGAGCTTCTACCGGGGGAGCCTGATGGAGCGGATGGTCTCCTTCAGCCGGGAGACGGGGGGCCTTTTTTCCAGGAGCGGGATCTCCAGGACTACCGCCCGGAGTGGGTGGAGCCCATCACCGCGACTACAAGGGCTACACCGTGTGCGAGATCCCGCCCAACGGCCATGGGATCACCGTGCTGATGGCGCTGAATATCCTGAAGGGCCTGCCCCTCTCCCAGGAGCGGGACAGCGCCGACACCTACCATAAGATTTTGGAGGCCATCAAGCTGGCTTTCGCGGACACCAGGACCTATGTGGCGGACCCCCGGTACATGCGGACCCGGGTGGCCGACCTGCTTTCGGAGGACTATGCTGCCCGGCGGCGGGCCCTGATCGGAGAGCGGGCCCTGCTGCCACAGGCGGGGGACCCCTCCTGCGGCGGAACGATCTATCTGTGCACCGCCGACCCACAGGGGAACATGGTGTCCTTCATTCAGAGCAACTACACCACCTTCGGCGCGGGCATCCGCATCCCCGGTACCGGCATCTCCCTCCAGAACCGGGGGGCCAACTTCTCCCTGGACGAGGGGAGCGACAACTGCCTGGCCGGAGGGAAACGGTCCTATCACACCATCATCCCCGGGTTCCTGATGCGGGACGGGGAGGCGGTGGGGCCCTTCGGCGTGATGGGGGCCTTTATGCAGCCCCAGGGCCATGTCCTGGTGGTGGTGAACACGGTGGACTACCACATGAATCCTCAGGAGGCCATGGACGCGCCCCGGATCCAGTGGACCGGCGGGAAGCATATCCAGCTGGAGCGGGAGGTCCCTGCCCACATCGGCCTGCGCCTGGCGGAGATGGGCCACCAGGTGGAGATCTGCAACTCCAACCTGGACATGGGACGGGGGCAGATCATCTGGCGGATGGAGGACGGCACCCTGGCCGGCGGCACCGAGCCCCGGTGCGACGGCACGGTAGCGGCCTGGTGAAGAGAGAGGAGAGATCTTGTGAAAGAGCGCGGCCTGATCCGGATCATTATTCTCCTCTCCGGCGCCCTGCTGTGGGTGGCCTACCTGTTTGATGCGGTCTGTTCCCGATACGCTATCTATGAGGTGATCGGCTATGGGGCCCATGAGCTGTTGTCTATGCTCCCCTATGTGTCTGCCCTGGCCACCGCGGTCTGGCTGGCCATTACGCTGGTGAAAGGGGCCCGGGAAAGACACTGCGCCGGGAGCTGGCGTTCTGTGGGGTCCTGGCTGCCCTGCTGGCGGTGCAGTGGGGCTATCTGATCGAGCGCTCCCACCGCTCCACCGCCACCGTTCTGGCCCAGGTCACAGAGACGGTCCTTGTGCCGGCGCAGGGGCTGCAGGCGGTGATCCGGCATCCGGAGGGGTATGAGATCACACTGTGGTGCCCCAGCTGGCATGGGAGCTCCTTCAGCCGGGAACGGAGTACCTGGTCACCTACGAGTGGGATGACCGAATGCCCCAGGAGGGGACCTTGTGTATGGTCCATCCCTGAAAATCTCAATTTTGATCAAGGAGGCAGCAGCCATGAAAATAGCAGAATTGTTCGGAAAGGGGAAGACCGTCTTTTCCTGTGAGGTGTTTCCCCAAGAAGGACAGCCCCGTGGACACTATCTATCAGACCCTGGACGGGCTGAAGGATATTAAACCAGACTTTATCAGCGTTACCTTCGGAGCCGGAGGCTCCCAGGTGAACCAGTCCACCCGGGAGATCGCGACCTGCGGGGGGACCGGAACCCGGACTATCCCCCCAAAGACGGAGTTCCTCCACGCCGACGAGCTGGATCCGCCGGCGGGGGGGGACCCACCCTGAGGGGCACCCGGAGAGCCCCGACTGGTGAGTGGACGCCGGCGCCCAGCATCTGGTGAGTCAGCTCTTCTTTGATAACGAGGACTTCCTCCGCTTCCTGGAGCGGGCCCGCATCGCGGGCATCACGGTGCCCATCGAGGCGGGCATCATGCCCGTGCTGAACCAGAAGTCCATCGAGCGGATGGTATCCCTGTGCGGGCCTCCATCCCCCGGAAGCTCTCCCGCATCCTGGCTCGGTACGGCGACCACCCGGAGGCCCTGCGGGGAGGCGGGCATCGCCTATGCCATCGACCAGATCTCCGACCTGGTGGCCGCCGGGGTGGACGGCATCCACCTTTACACCATGAACAACCCTGCGGTGGCCAGGCAGATCAGCGACAGCGTCTCCGCCATCCGGCGGGTGTGAGCGCCATGCCAATCGCCCTGGGGGAGCTGGACCTGGACGAGGTGCTCCGCTACATGGGGACCCCGCCCAGCCAGGCCGGGCCGGAACTGCGGGCCCTGGCGGAGGAGTGCGGGCGGGCCGTATGCGCCGCCGCCCGGCCCCGCTGGGCCTGGAGGGCCTTTGACATCGCAGAGGAGGCGGACGGGGTGCGCCTGTCCTGCGGCCTGCTGCTGCCGGGGCAGGACCTGAAGCGCCACCTGAGGGGGTGCGGACGGGCGGCGGTGTTCTGCGCCACCCTGTCCGCCCAGGTGGACGCCCTCATCCGGCGGGCGGAGAGCGGGGATATGCTCCGGGCCCTGGCCCTGGACTGCTGTGCCACCGCCGCGGTGGAGCAGATGTGCGACCAGATCGAGCTGGAGCTCCAGGGGCACTTCCCCGGCTGCTCCTTCCCCTTTCCGGTACAGCCCGGGGTATGGGGACCTGCCCCTGGAGCTCCAGAACCCCCTGCTGGACCTGCTGGACGCCCACGGCGGGTGGGGCTGTGCGCCAGCGCCAGCCACATCCTCACCCCGCGCAAGTCGGTGACCGCTATCTTGGGGGCGGCCGACGGACCCATCCAACCAACTGTGCGCAGCTGCCTGGGCTGTCCCGCCCGGGACAGCTGCCAATATCGAAAGTCAGGTGGACACTGTGGAATTTCTTGAACTGTTAAAGACTGGCCGCCCCGTCCTGCTGGACGGCGGCATGGGCACTATGCTCCAGGCCAGAGGCCTGTCCATGGGGGAGTGGCCCGAGCTGGCCGCCCTGGAACACCCGGACTGGCTGGAGGACATCCACCGGGCCTATGTGGAGGCGGGGGCCCAGATCCTGTGCGCCAACACCTTCGGCGCCAACCGGGAGAAGCTCGGCCGCACCGGCCGCACCGTGGAGGAGGTGGTCCCTCCCTCAGTGGAGATCGCCCGCCGGGCGGCCAGGGGGAGGGCCTTAGTGGCCCTGGACGTGGGGCCCACCGGCCAGCTGCTGGAGCCCACTGGCACCCTCCGCTTTGAGGAGGCGGTGGATATCTTTGCCCAGACGGTGCGCGCCGGTGTCCAGGCCGGGGCGGACCTGATCCTGATCGAGACCATGACCGACCTCCAGGAGGCCCGGGCCGCCCTGCTGGCCGCTAAGGAGAACAGCAGTCTGCCCGTCATCGTCACCATGACCTATGAGGAGCGGGGCCGCACCTTCCTGGGCTGCGACCCGGCCTCTGCGGCCCTGACCCTGGAGGGGATGGGGGCAGATGCCATCGGAGTGAACTGCTCCCTAGGCCCCCGGGAGATGCCCCCGCTGGTGCGGGAGCTGACCCGGTGGTCCACCCTGCCTATCGCCATCAAGCCCAACGCGGGCCTGCCCGACCCAGGGGGCGCGGGGTATGACATTACGGCGGAGGAGTTTGCCGGGAGCATGGCAGAGCTGACCGGGCTGGGCGTTAAGCTGTACGGCGGCTGCTGCGGCACTACGCCGGAGTATATCGCACTGCTGCGGGAGAAACTGGCGGGCTGCACCATCGTCCAGGTGCCCCGGCAGGTGCCCGCGGCGGTGTGCAGCGGCACCCGCACCGTGCCCATCGACCGGGTGCGGGTCATCGGGGAGCGGATCAATCCCACCGGCAAGAAGCTGATGAAGGAGGCCCTCCGGCGGGGCGACGTGGACTATATGCTGGGCCAGGCCCTGGCCCAGACGGAGGCCGGGGCGGACATCCTGGATGTGAACGTGGGCCTGCCCGAGATCGACGAGGCGGATATGATGGTCCGCACAGTGAAGGCTCTCCAGGGGTGACGGACGCTCCCTCCAGCTGGATTCCACGGACCCCAAGGGTGCTGGAGCAGGCCCTGCGGGTCTACTGCGGCAAGGCCATCGTCAACTCGGTGAACGGGGAGGAGGAGACCCTGAACGCCATCCTCCCCCTTGTGAAGAAGTACGGCGCTGCGGTGGTGGGCTTGACCCTTGACCACACCGGCATCCCAAAGACGGTGGACGCCCGGCTCGGTGGCCCGCCGCATCCTGGAGCGGGCGCTGGCCCTGGGCGTCCGCCGGGAGGATGTGTACATCGACTGCCTGACACTCACCGTCTCCGCCGAGCAGGAAGCCGCCGCCCAGACCCTGGAGGGCCTGCGCCGGGTGAAGGGGAGCTGGGGCTAAAGACGGTGCTGGGGGTGTCCAACATCTCCTTCGGCCTGCCGGCCCGGCCCCTGGTGAACCAGAATTTCCTCACCATGGCCATGGCCGCCGGCCTGGACCTGCCCATTCTCAACCCCAATGTGGACGCCATGATGGCGGCAGTGCGGTGCTACCACCTGCTGATGAACATCGACACCGACGCCCGGGAATTCATCGCCGCTTACGGGAACGCCACCGTCTCCACCTCTATCACCAGCGCGGCCGGGATGACCGCCGCCCCCGGCAGCGGGGAAAAGCGGGGCCTGGAGGAGATCGTGGAGGCCCGCCTGAAGACGGGGAGGCGGGGGAGGCCACCCGGGCCCTCCTGGAGAGTACCGGGCCCCCTGGACGTGGTGGACAACGTCCTCATCCCCGCCCTGGACCGAGTAGGGGCGGCCTTCGAGGCGGGAAAGGTGTTCCTGCCCCAGCTGATCCAGTCTGCAGGGGCGGCCCAGGCCGCCTTCGAGGTCATCCGGGAGCGCCTGTCCGGCCAGCCGGGCCAGGGGGCCCGGTCAGGACCGGGGACCATCGTGCTGGCCACCGTCAAGGGGGACATCCACGACATCGGAAAGAACATCGTCAAGGTCCTGTTGGAGAACTACGGCTACACTGTGGTGGACCTGGGGAAGGATGTGGACCCCGCCGCCGTGGCGGGAGGCGGTGCGGAAGCACCGGCCCCTCTGGTGGGCCTGTCCGCCCTGATGACCACCACCCTGAAGAGCATGGCGGACACCATCGCCCTGCTCCATCTGGAGGGCCTGCCCTGTAAGATCATGGTGGGGGGGGCGGTGCTCACCCCGGAGTATGCGTCCCAGATCGAGGACTTCTACGCCCGGGATGCCAAGGAGAGCGTGGACATCGCCAAGCGGGTCATCGGGTAACGACCGCAATGGGGCCGGGAGGGGCTGTCAAGCCGTCCCTCCCGGCCTTCTGTGCCGCTTACCGGCGGAAAAGGCCTGACAGCTCCCACCCCCTTGCGTGTGAGCCAGGGATCTGCTATCCTCCGGACAGAGAGGAGGCGAAGGCCATGAAACCACACATTGTCACAGAGGACACGAGGCTCGGGCCCGGACGGGCAGGAGCTGGAGGGAAAGCTGTATCTGCCCCGGGATGGCGTCGTCTCCCCGGCTGGTGGTCCAGGTCAACGGCTCCGGCCCCAGACCTGCAACACCTTCCGGGACCGGGGAGACGGGACCACGTACAGCTTCTGCGGCTTCTTTGGGGAGGAGCTTGCCGGCCGGGGACTGGGCTTCTTCTGTTACAGCACCCGCGGGTGCACCGATGGGGATCAGGGTCCACTCTACTGCCGAGTGGACCGGGCGGTCTACCGCTCCTACACCCCTCAGACCTGTGTGGCCGACCTGGAGGACTGGACCGCCCTCCTTCAGGCCCACCCCCGCTGTGCTGGGGCGGAGCTCCTGCTGCTGGGGGTGGAGCGAGGGGACCATGATCGCCCGGCTGTGGCTGCAGGGGGAGCGGTACCCCTGGCCGGACTGCTGCTGGCGGGCTACGCCAACGGGACCATGGAGGAGGCCCTGGACTGGCAGCAGCAGGGGGCTGGGGCTGTACACCATGCTCTGCCAGTATTTTGACGCCGACGGAGATGGAGCATCTCCCGGGAGGAGTTTGAGACGGGGCCGGGAGCGGTGCGGGAGGCCCTGGAGGCGACCTTCTCCGGGCTGGACCTGGACGGGGACGGCCGGATCACCCCGGCGGACCTGGAGGCGGTGTATGCCGGGAGCCGGGCGGAGATCTTCCGGGCCATCGAGGCGGGGGACGACGAGTGGCTTTGGGAACACTACCCAGTCCCCCTCACTACCAACTGGTTCCGGGGCCACCGGAGGTTTCCCCCACCGGGAGACCCTGCCCTGTCTGGACCTGCCCATCCATATCCTCCAGGGGAGGTGGGACGCCAACACCCCTGCGGAGGACGCCCTGGCCATCCAGGAGACCTTCCGGAGGCTGGGGAAGGACAACCTCGCCGTCCACATCTACCCTGACGCAGGACACGCCCTGGGCTTTGAGCAGTATCTGGCCACCGGAGAACTGCCCCCGCCCTCACCGATCTCTTTGAGCTGTGCCAGGGGCTGGGACGATAGAACAGGAGCCGGAGAGCGGGCCTCCCGGCTCCCGCTTTTTCCGGACTCCGGGGCCCGGAGGAGGAGCCCGCGGCTGAAAGGGAAAGCCCCTTGTGCCCTCCTGTCCCGTCTGCTATAATCGGAACAGAAAAAGTCGAATCCGCGTGCGGAGCCGGAAAGGAGTTCATTATGGCAGAGACCTTGATCCCATTGGAGGGCGGGAGGAGGAGCGGCGCCCGTCCGGTGGAGCCGCCCCGCCCGGAGCGGGGGCTGGGTGGGGAAGCTGTCCCTGGTGCTGGCGGTCGTCGCCCTGGCGGTGGCCTGTCTGGCGCTGTATCGGACACTGCCGCCGGGGGAGGATGACCCACAGGAGCCAGGGGAGAGCAGAGTCCCCTACCATCTCCTACCGGGACCAAAAGAGCTCCCCGTCCTGGAAGGGGTGGCGGTGAACAGCTATGTCAGACAGCTTCTCCGTCAATGATCGGGGCTGGCTCACCTATGAGCAGGATGGAAAGCAGGCGGCCATCGGCATCGATGTGTCCGCTTATCGGGGAGATCGACTGGCAGCAGGTAGCGGATTCGGGAGTGGAATTTGCCATGATCCGGCTGGGGTACCGGGGATACTCCCAGGGGGTCATCATGCCGGACAAGAATTTTTAGCAGAACCTCCGGGGGCGCTGGACGCTGGCCTGGAGGTGGGGGGGTCTACTTTTTCTCCCAGGCCGTCAGCGTCTGGGAGGCGGAAGGAAGGCGCAGTACGTCCTGGACGCCATTCAGGGGGCCGATGTGACCTACCCGTGGCCTTTGACTGGGAGTTCATTGCCGGGGACACCGCCCGGACGGACGGCATGGAGCCGGAGGCCATCACACGCTGCGCCGGGGCCTTCTGTGATATGATCCGGGAGGCGGGCTACCACCCGGTGGTCTACTTTAACCAGGACCTGGGTTATCTGTCCTACCAGCTGGACCGGCTCACCGACTATACTTTCTGGCTGGCGGAGACTAACGCCCGCCCCAGCTTCTTCTACCACTTCGACCTGTGGCAGTACACCCACACCGCCTCGGTGCCGGGATCGAGGGAAATGTGGACATGAATCTGGCCTTCCGGGAGCTTGACGAAAAGCCTCAGCATGGGAAGAATAGAAAGAGACGGCGCCCGGTGCTGAACACCGAAGGGCCGCTCGTGGCTGATTAAGGAGGATCACTCCACATATTTCAGACCGCTGCCCCGGGTGACAGTGCAAGGCACTGGCCAGTTTTCCGGGCCCACTGGCTGTACTGCTCGTTGTTCAGGGCGCTTTTGGCGCTGACGGCCCAGACAGGGTCGTCCCAGCCTGCAAAGTACATGATATGATAACCCTTGACGGAACTGCCGGTGTTCTGGATGATGCCGGTGTCTCAGGCTGAAGGGTTGGGGTCAGGGACCACTGGGTAAAGGTGTCCACATAGCCGGAGTGGGAGAGACATACTGGGCAGCCTAACCCGCCGTTGGAAGCAGAGCTGGTGTCAGCGCTGTTCTCCTAGGCCAGCTGGGCAAAGGAGTCCTCAGTGGCATCGCCGGCCTCCCACTGGGCCAGCAGTTCCTCCGCCTTGGCCTTTGCCTGCTCATACTGCTCTTCGTTGGGGGGTGATGTTGGCGTCGGCAGCAGTCAGGTCTTGGCGCACATCGGCGGTACAGGGCATCATCCCGTACACGGTCGTGAAGGCTACGCAGTAGTTATAGCTCGCTGCGCCGCGCCTCCCGCAAGGTGATGTCGCCGGGCCGGCGGGCGCTTTAATATAGGCCGCTGTATTCCGGAGTGGGCGGGTGGAGCCCATCTGTTTTAAAGCGCGCCACCTCCAGAGAGGGTAAAGGAGTCACTGAACTCCGCCAGGGGCCTCTGGGTCCTCCCAGCCTCCAGGCTGGGCCTGGAGCGCCTCGGCCTGCTCCTTAACGGCGGCCTTCTCCTCCTCAAGGGCGGCGGCCTTCCGCCACCATCGGTCATTTCAATGGTGTTGCCCTCGTCGTCCACGGTGTTCACCCAGGCCTGAAAACGAACTGGGACAGAGTGAAGGTGTCCAGCTCGTCGGCATTAGCTTCTCATAGTAGGCATCCAGCTGGCTGTCGTCGTAGGTGTAGGAGTCCACCTGGCTCTGGGCGTAGTCAGCGGCCAGATAGTAGCGCTCCATGATCTGGACAATTTGTCATGGCTCATGGTGGGGCCATCGGTGGCGCGGACATAGGCGTCCTTGCTGCCGTAGCCGGGCCGGCCTGAATGGAGTCCAGGGTGTTCTGCAGGCTCTCCTGGGCCTGGGCGGACATGGTGTATCCATGGCCTGGGCCTCGTTGGCAATGGCTGCCTGCTGAGTCAGGGTCTGGATGGCCACGTCCAGCAGATGGTCGCGCCAGGTCTCGCCGGTGGACTCGTCGTAGATCTGGTCCTCGGGATCGAGGGTGTAGTCCATGGTGCTGGCGCCGCTGTAGCTGTTGTAGATCTCCTGCTGAAGGGCGCCGTTGTAGTAGTACTGCACATCGGCGGCGGTGTAGTCCTGCCCATCGATGGTGACGGCGGCGGCGCGCTCTGGAAGAAATTGCTGTTCCAGATCAAGAAGGCCGACGCCGAACAGGACCACCAGAACGGCAAGCACCGTGTAGACGATGTGGTGGGATATGGGTCTGACGCTCCTCCTGCTGCTGCTTGAGCTTTTTCACTGAGACCCTGACCGCTCGGGTCCTGGCGGGTCTTCTTCTCTCAGGATGCACTCACAGTTTGTTCAGTCCTCTCGTTCAGTTGGCAATGCGCGTGATTCACGACCGCACATTTCTTGATATTATATAAGAAATGACCCCAACTTTCAAGAGGAGAAGCGGGTTTTCCTCTGGGCGGGGGGCAGCTTTTACATTTTATTCATGTTTCCGGGGAGGGAGCAGGCGTAAAAAAGAGCCGCGGCAAAGCCGCGGCCCCAGTTCCAAAATGGATCATTTATACCCCGCTCTGGCCGTGTGGGCCCGTTTAAAACCTGCACGACTGGCAGGTGGGTCACCTCCACAGCGCTTTGCACTGCTTCCAACTTCCAGCATGCCGCAGGGCAGCCGGGAGGCCTGCAAGCCACACGCTGTGAGGGGTGTCCCGTTTTAGATATGGTTTAAAAAGAGCCCATCACGCACCGAGCAGGAGATCCAGTTCGGTCCAATCCTCCCTCTCTTCGTCCGCAAAGAGACGTTCCATAAACTGGTTGTGATCAGGTCCAGCTC
>VOFI01001715.1_pt1 | contig 37096 bp, 51 predicted proteins | sample 5384131 | NCBI WGS metagenome assembly VOFI01 (sample SAMN12384728, study PRJNA508395) | human gut metagenome | isolation source: healthy gut H | host: Homo sapiens | reverse complement strand
CAATATAGAACAGTACGATGACGGCCGGTTGTAGGATATCCAATGCGCTTATGGATAAACGAAGCATGTCCCTTCCCTCCCGTATATGTATCGGAATTGTACAGCGCCGCAGGGCAAGTACCCGGCAGCGGAAAAACCCATCCAAATTTCAGGATACCGGAAAACCGCCCGGATGTCAATGCCCCGTTTACAGCCGGTATTGTCTGATTTACAATTTCAGAAATCCCCAGTCCGGCCTTTGCCCTTTTTAAAGAAGCAACCACCGGTTGCGGGGATTACAAGGCCGCTTGATAGACTTTCTCTCTCCCCGGGCGTATAATGAACCCGGAAAAACCATAGAGGAGGGGTTGCGTGTGTGCGTTGGTGAGACCATCTATCGTCTTCGCCGCGAACGAAATCTGTCGCAGGGGGATCTGGCCGACAGGCTGAATGTCTCCCGTCAGTCGGTGTCCCGCTGGGAAACGGGCGGTGCCGTGCCCGAACTGGACAAATTGATCCGGATGAGCCATCTGTTCGGCGTCACGCTGGACGAACTGGTGTCGGGAGAGGAACCCGGTGCGGTTCCAGTGTCCCCATCCGCCTGTGTGCCGCCCGCGCCGCGGGAGGGTTTCAGCCCCGCAAGGTGGCGGGTACCGTTCTCTTCTGCATGGGATTCCTGACTGCACTGCTGCTGTCGTTGCTGGGGGACTGGCAGCCGGACTGGTTTTTGCCTCTCCCTTTTTGGTATGCGGGGGACTCTGTTTCCTGTTTCGGCGGAGGGCCGGCCTGTGGTGCGGCTGGGCGGTGTGCTTCCTCATCGATCTCTATCTGCGTTATGGAAGCGGTATCACGTGGAGGCTGACATGGGTGACCCTGTCGTTTACGCCGCAGATGAATTACGCCCGCCTGTTCATCGCCTGGACACAGCTGATTGGGATGGGGCTTCTCGTTCTGCTGACGGTCATCTGTTTCCGGAGCACGACGGCAGACCTATCGCCATTCCGAAAACGCATCGCGTATATCGGCGGCTGGACGCTGTTCTTTCTGTTGCCGATACCGCTCTACTTCTCCTTTTGGAGGCCGTGGTGGCTCCTGACGGCCTGCATCGATTGGGGAAGGCTTCTGCTTTTAGCGGCTCTTTTGGCGACGACCGCTGGGTGGCTGCGCCGCCGGAGGGGGTTACGGCAACAGGGGCTCCTCTCCGACACCGGCGCATAAAGGGACGGTATCCGGTGTAAGGCCGCACAAAGCCGGTTTATAACCTACATAATTCCGGTGGACGATTGACGCCTGGTATCTGGGCCTTCGCGGAGGCGGCCCTTTCTGTGTGGACATTGGTTCAAGACACAACATAACCGCCGGTTTTCATAAAAAGAAAACCGGCCAGCCATCTGGGGGCCGCCGGGGAGCCTGTTGCCTAGTTCGGAAACCCGAACTAGGCAAAATGTGCCAAGGGGAAGGCCCCTGATTTCTAGGGCCATTGTGGGGACTCACAATGGCTGGAACACGTCGGTATCACCGGCCGGGAGTTCTTTTCAGAGCCGTGGATACCCAATTAGACAAGGGGCGGCGATTCCGGGGACTCGGTGTGTTTTTTAAACGATTCCGCAAAAACCGCCCCATCCCCGGAGGCCGAAGTCCGCCGGGATTTATGCATAGTCCTACGTACGGAGAGCATAGCCCGACGAAGCGATCCCGGTTCCGGAAATACCGGCTCTGCGGCATAGGAGCATGACGGCGCCGGGGGCATGTACGAGCCGCTCCAAATGACCGAGGCCTACAGCAGCCCGGATCCTGCCGGTAGGACACCGGCGTTCGGCCGGTCACCTTGCGGAAGGATTTGTAAAAATTGGTGCTGTTGTTGAAGCCGCAGGCCATCGCCACCTCGGTCATGCTCATGCTCGTGGTGCGGATGTATTCAATCGCCCGCTGCACCCGCTTGTGGACGATATATTCCACCGGAGAGGCCGTTGAACCGTTTGAATAGGGTGGAAAAATACGCAGGGCTGACATGGGCGATGGAGGCAAGCTGCGCCAGGCGGAGCTCGCCGTCGAGATGCTCATTGATATACTGCAGCACCGCGTTCAACTGCGCAATATCGGTGTCGTGCAGCGGACGGCCTGCTTTTTTGCTGTCGATGTAATCGTAGTTGCGGATGATTTCGGTGAAAATCGTCTGCAGCTTGATCTTGACGATCAGCTCATAGCAGAGGTTCCGTTCGAGGAACTCACGGTAAATCTCCTGCATCAGCTCGGCGATCCGATGGGTCGCCGGATTGTCCCGGTCCAGCCGGTGGCTGAATTTCTGGCTCCTTTCAAAAAAGATCAGGAGAAAATTGTAATCGAGGTCGTTGGAGAGCGAATTCCAGATGAAGGACGGATCGAAATGAATCACCAGATGGGTGATAGACTGCCCTTCCTGCAGCACCAGGCCGTGCGGGTCGGTGTTGTTGAAGAGGAAAATATCGCCCGGGCGGATATCATACAACTGCCCGCCCACATGATAGGCGCACTCGCCCAGTTGGACGCAGGAGATTTCCAATTGGGGATGGACGTGGATTTCCGCGACATACGGCCCCACGATATGATGTTTGCCCATATTGATCAGATTGTTGCCGTTTTTATCCGAAATTATCATATTGGTGAACGAATCTGGTTCGTACGGGATCCCTCCAGGCTGTTCCGACATGCCGTATCTCCTTTCGCGCATCTTTTTTTCAGTATACCGATTTTTTAATGTGAAGTCAACGAAGAAACCAAAGGGATTTATTTGCAAAAATCAAGACCTGCTAAGAAAAGTCAAGTAAAAATTTCGAGGTAATGCGGCGCGCAAAAAGGCCGCACCGAACCAAGCCGCTTTGCATCTCAAAATGAAACGGCGGCCAGCCAATGCCTTTATGGCGAGATTAGGCGGTGTGTTCCAACGACTCCAAATAGGCTTTTACAGTGGCGTAATAGATCCGCAGAAACTTGTTGGCGGAAGCCATCATGTAGACGCGGTAAGGCTTGCCCTCGGCGCGCTTCCTGTCCATGAACTGGTAGACCGGCTCATCCAGAGGAGCGTTCTGCAAGTAGACGCTCATGACAAGGAACAGTGTCCGCCGTAAAGACGATGCACCAATTTTGCTCATGGATTTGTGCCTGCCGGTCACATCACCGGAATCGTTTGGCGGAGCATCCAGCCCAGCATAGGCCACGAGCGCTTTCTTGGAATAAAAACGGCGCACATCGCCAATTTCAGCTATGAGCTGCGGTCCCAGAGTCGGGCCTACGCCGAACATATCCATGACTACGGGATATTCCGATAGTTTAGAAGCCAACGACTGCATTTCCTGTTTAAGTGTTGCGAGTGCGGCAGAGGTCGCTCTGAGCTGTGCAACCGCCTGTTCTACGAGCAGCTTCGTCGTTTCAGATTTCGGCATGACACCAATGTGCCCGCTTGCCTCAGCGTAAATCGCGCAAGCCTTTTCCTCACTGAAGTTGTAGCCGTGCTTCCTGCACCAACGCAGGTATTTGCTTGTGAAAGCTCTTTCGGATTTCTCGCTGACGCAGCGGCAATGCCAAAATTCAGCCACAAAATCCACCCACTTTTCACTCCCGTCCCCACGGATCGGACTCGAAAACAGACGGTTGACGTTTGGAAACACTGTATCCAGCAGTGAAATCAGATTGTTCTTCAGAATCGTCTGCACCTTGGAATACTGCCGGTACTGGCGGTAGCAGTTCTTCAGCAACAGCCGGGTATCTTCCTCTGGGATATACTTCGGCAAAGTGAGCCAGCGGTCAAGGCCATAGTTAGCCAGTTTGACAGCATCCTTCCTATCGGTTTTGACACGCCGTAATTCGTTGTTCCTGTAGCCGTGCACCAGCTTTGCATTGACGACGGAAACATATAGTCCTGCGTCGTGAAGCAGCTTTGCCACCGGCGCATGGTAGTTTCCTGTGGCCTCCATGACCACGCGAGTCTCACCGTCCAGGCTTTTGAGCTGCTTTGCCAGTTCGCTCAGTTCACTGTCGGTGTGACGGACTTCAAAGGGCGAGGTGACGACTTCTCCAAAGGGACGCATGACGGCAACTGTACTTCTGCCTTTGGAAATGTCAATGCCAACAGAGTTCATGTGCATTCCTCCAATACGAATTTGCAACCGGAATCCATCTTTTTACTCATTGCCGATTCAATCTATTGGGTGACGCGAACTCCAAGGCTCAACCTGCTCAAATCGAACGCTGCAATAAAAGGGATGTCTGACAGTCTTGATTACGGGCTTTTAAGCCCAAAGGGCAAATCGTCAACCAGTTGCCTTATTGTAGGCGGCATGGATGGAAAGAAAGACTGGCTGCCCGACTTTCCTGTCCAAATTTATTAGGGAAAAAGACGCGTATAAAATCCATGCGAGCCGTAAAAAATAAGAGCGATACAACGGCAGGTGAGTTTTCGAAAGAAAGTCATGTGCCGTGGTATCCCATCATTCAACACACCGTAACTGTACAGGAGGAACATCATGAACAACCAGAATCAGAACAACAACCAGCAGAACAATCAGAACAACAGCCAGAACAAGAATCAGCAGAATTCCCAGAACCGCCAGAACAACAACAGCCAGAACCAGAACAACAACCAGAATTCCCAGAATCGTCAGAACCGTCAGGACAACTTCTAAGTCCCCCGATCAAACATCGAACGGCGCCGCAGTCTGCAGACTGCGGCGCGTTTCCTTGCCCCGGATCAAACCGGGGTGAGATCCACATCTGTGTCAGAGGAAGAGGCGGCTTTCAGCATGGTTGGGAGCGCCTGCTCGATCTGGTCGCGCGCAAGCGGGCGAGCACCACGGGATCGAGCTTGCCTGAAATCGACACGGACAGCGTATCGGTGAGGACGACGGCCGGGAAATAGAAGGTGCCGAAAGCGACGGGCTTGAGCACATTCACCGGAATTCCTTTGGCCTTGCATTCGTCGGAAATCGCGATGTTAAGCGCTTCATCTTCCGTCGCGGCGACGCAAAGATAGGCACAGGTGCAGTCCCCGCGGAAATACCGGCGGGGAATATAGCGGATTTTCCCCTCTTCGTCGAGGCGGCGCAGACCCTCGCACAGAGTGGGGCTGATCACCGTCACTTTGGCGCCGAACGCGAGCAGGGTCCGCGCCCGCTCCCAGGCAAATTCCCCGCCGCCCAGCACGACACAGTTGTTTCCATGCAGATTGATATACAGAGGAAATCCAAGAGCCATGCCGTCACCTTCTTCACCGTCGTTGGATCATGGGGCGCCAATTTTTATCTTGCAAAAACACAAAAAGTTCGTTCTCTTACGACAGTATAGCATATTTGCCGATGCTTGACAAGCATAAATCCTTTACAAAACCCCGAGAAGGGAAATTCGGGCGGAATCGGGATGCAGCTCGACAGAGAATCCGCCTCCGTTCGGGGCCTGATAGCCATAGAAGGAGACAGGCGAGGAGTCCGGACAGAGATTCAAGCGGCTGAGCATGGCCATGATGCAGCCGCCGTGGGTGATTACCGCGACGGTTTTGGCCCCGCTTTTCCGACAGTCATCTGCTATTTTTTTGAGCGCCCCCTCCAACCGGACGGTCAATGCCTGGCCGCTTTCGCCTCCAGGTGGCGGCAGCAGGCCGGCCGAATCCACCCAATGGCGGTAAGCGGGATCGTCTTTGAGCTGCTCGTATGTTTTCCCCTCGAACAGGCCGAAATCCTGCTCCGACAGAGACGGCAGGGGGACCGGCACCAGCATGGGATACAGGATTTGCGCCGTCTGCAGGCAGCGGAGGAGAGGGCTGGTGTACAGCGCCTCGGCGCGGGGGGGTACGGATGGGTTTCCTTCCGTTCGGTCAGTTCCCGCCGGCCCCGGTCGCTCAGCGGGGGATTTTCCCTTTGCCCGATATAGCGGCCCTCCAGGTTTCCCTGTGTCAGGCCGTGCCGGATGAGGTAGAGTGTCACAGCCATCATGCTCCTCCGTTTTTTAGATCTGGTTTGGAATGAGACCGATGCTTTATGAGTTCGAAGAGTGAGAGGTTCAGCCGTCTTTCACCCTCACCCCGAAAGGCGGGCCAGCTCCACGGCCTGCAGGAGAGACGACCGCGTCCCGCAGCTCGTCACCCGAGATGAGGATCCCCCTCGAGCTGGTTGGCGGAGAAATCGATCCCCGCCAGACGGGTGCGGCAGAAATTGATTTTAACCAGCTTGCACGACTCAAATGAGAGGTCTTGCGGCACGCACTGTAAAAAGACGCTTTCGGTCAGGTCGCAGCCGGAAAAAGCGGACAGCTTTGAAGGGCGTCTCGGAGAAGTTGGCCATCCGGAGGGGACTGCCCTCCAAAAACGACATGGCGCATGGGACTGTGGACGAACGCGGTGCCCACCCCTTTGCAGTTTTCGAACCGGCAGCGGAGGAAGCCGCAGCCCGACAGTTCCGCCCCCGACAGATCGCAGCCGGAAAATACCACGTCCACAAAATCGGCGTGGTCGAAATCCGGCTGCCGGCCATCCGACGCCGTCGAACCGGCAGCGCCGGAATTCCATACGGGACGGAAATTCCCCGACAGGACACCCTGGAGAAAGTGCCGGTCGGTGACGTCGTCGCCCGACGCCGCACAGACAGCCAACCCCGGCCGGATCGCTGGACACGGGCAGATCGGCGGGAAGGGAAGGCGGGATGAGTTTCATGGCGGATAACCTCCGGTTTCCTTTTGGATAGAACAAAAGCCTCGTCATTCCGACGAGGCTTTTCAGACGGCGTTTATGCTTGGGCGCGTTTAGCGAGGGCGGACTTTCTCCTGGCGGCGGTATTCTTGTGCAGGAGTCCCTTCGCCACGGCCTGGTCAATTTTCTTGACGGCGGCCCGTACGGCCTCGTCCTTGTCAGCGGCCCCGGTTTCGATCGCCACGTTCGCCTTCTTGATCTGAGTCCGGAGGGCAGAGCGGTTGGCCTTGTTCTGCGCGGTCTTGGTCGCGATGACCTTCACACGCTTTTTAGCGGATTTGATATTGGGCATGGTCACACCTCCTCTGCCAATTCATTCCTTGAAAATCACGCACAAATTATCTTAGCATGTTCCGGTCAGAAAATCAACTCTTTTTTTGGGAATATTCCGGTTTTTTCTGCAAATACTCGAAAGGCGCAGGAAATGCCGGGATATATAGGCAAATCGCCGGACGAAGGGCCGGAATGGGCAGCGGGGAATCCGGCGGGGCAGATTTCCCGAACGGAAACGGTGCGGGTCCCCGGCTTATGGAAAGGAAGGACTTTGGATATGGAAAGGCGCACCGACCTGGCGCTGGAAGCCGCCGAACAGCCGGGCCGTCAGGAGGCGCTGACGGACGAGGACGTGGAACGGGACCGTTTCGTGCAGGGGCGTGCGGCGTTGACCCGCATCCGGATCCTGAGCGAACGGGGGAACGGGCGCTCGGGAAACCCCTGCGGGACCTATATCACGGCCGAGCTTCCGGCTTTGACCGACAATGAAACGGAGCTGGAGGAAACCGCCCGTTTGATCGGGGGGCAGCTGGCATCTCTGCTTCCGGAGGAGGGGGACCGTGCTGGTCGTGGGCCTCGGAAACGAGGCGATTACCCCCCGACGCCTTAGGGCCGCAGGCGGTCAAGATGGTGCTCGCCACCCGGCATATCAAGGTGAATTCGCCCGCGCCGCGGGACTCGACGACCTCCGTCCCACCGCCGTGATGGCCCCGGGAGTGCTGGGAAACACGGGGGTGGAGAGAGCGGCGAGATGGCGGAAGGGGGTGATCGCGGTGGTCAAACCGGCCGCCGTGGTGGCGGTCGACGCGCTGGCGGCCCGCAGCCTGTCCCGGCTGGGCTGCACGGTCCAGCTCAGCGACACCGGCATTGCTCCAGGGTCGGGGGTGGGGAACAACCGGCGGGGAGCTCAACCGGGATACCCTGGGGATACCGTCATCGCGGTGGGGTCCCCACCGTAGTGGACGCCGTGACTCTCGCGGAGGAGCTCACCGGGCGGGAAGATGCGGCCGATGCGGTGTCCCCCCCGCGGGCTGGCATGATGGTGACCCCGCGGGAGATCGATTTGATGATCCGGCGGGCCTCCCGCCTGGTCGCCATGGCGATCAATGCCGCCCTGCAGCCCGATTACTCACCGCTCGAACTGGCCGCCGCCGCACAGTAGAGGAAAAATCGGACAATCCGGATACAGGGGGTCTAGCCGCCGGTTTTGCCGCATAGATATATAGCGGTGATGCCGTATGCAGAAAAGACGAAACGGGCCGTCCGGGCGGCCTTCAGTGTGCTGGCGGCCTCGGCCTGCCTGGCGGCCGTCTGCGGCGGGCTTAGCCGGAAGGCGCTGCTGGAATGGGGTGGACGGCTCGCCATGCTGTCGGTCGGTATCCAGCAGCCCGACGGGGGCGCCGAAGCGCTGAGCGGGCGGTTGGAACGAGAACCGGCGGCAGGGGAAGCAGCACAACGCCTCCCACGAGCGGAACCAAGCCTTCCGGGACGACCACGCCGCCGACCACCCTGCCGACCGAATGGGAAAACGGCATAGCGTGGCCGACCCTTCCCACGTTTCCAGAGCCGGTCATCCCTGAGAAATCCAGCGGCGGCACAGTGCTGACCGAGCAGTTGTCCCCGGGGAGCGACTTTGTTGACGGCGTCGCGGTGCGCAACAGCAGCGGGCTTACATTGGATATTGCGGATCTGCTCTCCCGCAAGCCCGCCATCTCGATCACCGACACGGCCGAACCGCAGGTACTGCTCATGCACACCCACACCACCGAATGCTATCTCGATTACGACGCGGGTTTTTAACGATTCCGACCCGACCCGGACTTTGGATGAAACCAAAAACGTGGTCGCGGTCGGAGAGGTGGTCGCCGCGCAGCTGCAGGCGGCGGGGATCGGGGTTGTCCATGACAAGACGGTGCACGATTCGCCGCAGTATACGGGTGCGTACGACCGGTCCAAGGCGACGGTGCTGAAAAACCTGGAGGCGTATCCCACCATCCAGGTGGTACTCGATATCCACCGCGACTCGATCCAGAGGGATGCGAGCAGCAAGGTCAAGCCCACGGCCGAAATCGGGGGGAAAAAGGCGGCCCAGATGATGATCGTGATGGGGATGATGAACACCGCTTCGGTTCCCCACCCGGATTGGCAGGAGAACCTGTCCCTGGCCGTGCGGCTGCAGCAGGAGCTGCATACCCGGTATGAGGGGGTTATGCGGCCGATCTCGCTGGTGGGCAACGCGCGGTATAACCAGCAGCTCACCCATGGTTCGATCCTGGTGGAAATGGGGCGAGGCCAACACGCTGGAGGAGGCCATGGTTTCCGGCCAGATGCTGGGACGCGCGCTCGTCAAAGTGCTGGGGGATTTGAAAGCGATGGCGTAAAGAGGCCGGAAGGACGGGACAAAATGACGAAGCAAAAGGAAAGCGGCGAAAAAAAAGAGCCGGACACGCGCGTTCGGCAGCGCGTTCATGCTCACCCTTTGCCTGCTGATCCTGGGCTGTGGTTTTTCGTGGCGGATATCAATACCCGGCAGATGACCTTCGGCAATACCGAGCCGCGGCTGGAATACGCGGTGGAAAACGGTGTTCTCCGGCTCAAGGCCGTCGACGGACGGACCGTGGAGCTTCCCCGTCCGTCCGGGAATGGGCTGGGCGGATCTGGAATCTGCTGCCCGCCCGCTGGCGGGCGGCGGCCTGCCTGACCCAGGCCGAGCAGGGAGCTGGTCCCCGAGTTGCTGGATGCTTTGGAACCCTCCCCGCAGGACGGGGATTCATAAACGAGCAGGCGCCGGTTTGCCGCCTGCTTTGATCGCCCATATGTGAGGTGAAACGCCGGCGTTTCACGGCGCGGACTACGCGCGCGGCCAATGGCGGCTGCAAGGTGCCGCCGCAAAGTAAAGATGATACAAAAAAGATCCGCCTGTTGAATCGGATTGAGGACTTGAACCCGCGTAAAACTTTAAAGATGAAAGCCACAACAGGCTTACAGTTGGATTTGATATATCTGAAGAATATTTCCGGACGCTTTATCGGCAATCTCTTCTACGAGTGTACCATTATTATTCAAGATGGCTTTTGCTGATCCCGTATTATCTTTATCGCAGCTAATCACGACCGGATTGATACCATGACGTTTCAGGATTGGCAAAGCCATGGACAGCATGATTGTAGCATATCCTTTTCTTCGCTCAGACGGACGAATGCCATAACCGATATGACCGTCAGTGCCTATGTGATTTGCGTCTTTTTTTGGGCGAAGGCTGATTGCCCCTAATATTCTTTGTTCATTAATAAAAAAAATACAATTCTTGTCCAGCGCGTTTATCTTCATCAATCCAATTTAGCCATTCTTCATAAGATACAATGCGTTTCTGCGAATAACAGTATCGCCGTAATGCTCCAGGATTCAATCTGCCGCCAAAATTTTCCCATTCGTTCATCATTTTTCGTATTGATTCTTGTATTCAATAGACGGTTGCACCAACTCAAAGTGCATCATTCTCCTCTACATCCTTTTTAAAATTCTTTCCATAACTTTTAACTATATGAGCAAGAAAATCATGTTATTTCGGCATTATTCTGACGGGAGCAGTCCAATCTGAACGCAAGACGATATAATTCCGGTTTTGGAAGCGTTTTTGGAGCTGCTTGGCAAAAAACTCACTGTTCCCGACATAAGAAAAAGCCGCATTTTCGATGACCCTTTTGGACTGCGAGTTTGTTTCAAAATGGCTGCAAGTCAGCGCCTCGAGTCCGCAGCGTTTCAAAGCAGAAGGCCATTACGGCCTTTACCGCTTCAGGCATCAAGCCGTTTCCCCAATACGCTTTCGACAATACATACCCGATCTCTTTCACTTTCAAATTTTTGGCGCGGTCGTCGCCATTTGCCCAGGATTCGTTGTAATCCCAACGATCCAATCACCTTATCGTTGTCTTTGTTAACCACCGCGAATACATTTTTTCGCGGATAAAACCATGCAGGATTTGACGGGTGGTTTCCAGGGTTTCATGATGTTTCCACCCGGCCATTTCCCCCACGCCGTCGACCGAGGCATACTCGAAAAATCATCCACGTCCTTCTCCCGCCATCCGCGCAGCAGAAGCCGGTCGGTTTCGAGAACAACTTTTGAAATATCCACCGTTATATCCATGCCAGTTCCTCCTTCAGTCCACGTTGTGAGATGCCTGGATCGTATTCAAAGCGGCATTATTTCAGGCCGATTCCGGCGAGAACCTCGTTCGTCGTCATGCCGGAGTCCTGATAGGCGAGTTCCCCGATGTCGAACGGCAGCGCGCCGCCGCCCCGCAGGCGGATCAGACGGGCGTTCAGCCGCAGGCGGTCCGCGTTCGCCTGGATAGAGGCCCGAACCGCCGCCTGCCCGATGGTGTCCGCGTCCTGCAGAATCTCCTCCAGACCACCGAAGCGATGGAGCAGCGCCGCCGCGGTCTTGGGACCGACACGGTCGGCGCCCTTGATGTTGTCCGACGGATCGCCGACGAGGGCCTTGAAATCGGCAAAGAGGCCGGGAGAGATCCCGAACCGGTCCAGGACGTAGGCCGTGTCGCAGAGCACGGTATGCTCGCCGCGGTATCGCAGAACCGTCACGGTTTTGCCGATGAGCTGGAAGAAATCGCTGTCGAGGGAGGAAATGACGATCGGGATCCGGCCGCGGTACCGGCCGACATAGCCGGCGATGGCGTCGTCGGTTTCCCCCCGTCCGTCGTTTCGGCGTGGCGGATCCCCATGAAATCGAGAGCCGCGACGATGTCCGGAAGCTGCGAAAGGGGTTGTCGTCGTCCGGGACCGCCGTGTAATCCACGCGATTGGCTTTGTAAGCGGGGTCCAGCTCCGCCCGCCCGTTGGGATGCTCGCCGTCGAAGAGGACGAGCAGATGGGTGGGCGATACCCGCCGAACGATTTTGAGCAGGGCGCCGGTGAAGCCCAGCGTACCCTGGATCGCTTTTCCCTCCTTGTTCCGGATCCTGGCCAGCATCCCGAAAAACATCTGGAACAACAGGTTGTGGCCGTCGATCAGGAGAAGGGTGGGGCGGTCCGGCGTGTCCCCGTTATTCCCAGTCCTCCGCAGAGGGACGCCCGCCCGGTCAGTCACCGTATCGCCGGGCGGTCAGGAACCGCTCGCTCCAATAGCCGGACGAGAGGGACTGCGCGCCGGTGGGCTGGCTGGGATTATTGCAGGAGACGAAGTGGCCGCTGCCGATATAAATACCCACGAAATCGGCGGTGCCGCCGATTTCGTTTGAGAACACGACGATGTCACCGGCCTGCAGAGCGTCCCGGACGACTTCCCTGCCGCCGGCCGCCATGGCGGAAGCCTTGCGCGGCACGGTGATGCCGTTCTGCCGGTAACAGTAATAGACGAACCCCGGATTGTCGAATTCAGCGGGGCCGACGCCTCCGAGCTTGAAGGATGTGCCCACCAGCGAATTGGGCCGAGGGCGGCGATGGCGCTGCCGGTAGCGCTCGAGCCCGGATCGGGCTGCACGGTGGGGACGGCGGTTCTGGAAGACGTGGCGGCGGGGGCCGACGGGCCGACGCCCGTGCTCGCGGGAGAGGAGGGAGCCGTGGTGGTCCGGCCGCTGCCGGGGGGCTTTCGTAATCATGGTAGGAGCGTCTCTCCCGGCCTCGCCGCATCCGGTAAGCAGAACCGCGGCGAGCAGGACGGCGGCGAAGGCAGCCGGCATGCGTGTGCGCATATGCATCATCCATCCTTTCGCAAACGGCCGGACCTCCGGCCCGGCTTTGCTTCCAGTTTACCGGATGCTCTCCAAAAATGCAAGGGGGATCCCGCCTTCAAAAAATAGCGGAAACGCTTGTATGGGAACTGGGAAAATGGTATACTAAGCCCAGTTCGGCCCACCGGCCCCACCGGCCGAAAGCTGCCCGCGGGCGGAAAGCCCGCCCGTACGCGTTTGCGTGATAAAGGAGAATCGCATGCTGACTGTATCCCATCTGACCAAGCGGTATAAAAAGCTGCTCGCCAACGACGATTTGAGCTTCACGGTCGGCCCGGGCGAGATCACGGTCCTGGCCGGGCCCAACGGCGCGGGCAAATCGACGGCGATCAAATGCATCGCCGGGCTCCTGCGATATGAAGGGAGCATCCGGATCGGCCCTTATCCGAACAAGCAGCTGGAGGCCAAGCGCATGTTCGGATACATACCGGAGATCCCGGCCCCCTACGACACCCTGACGGTGGACGAGCACCTGGAATTCATCGGCCGGGCCTATCAGGTGCCGGACTGGCGGGAGAGGGCCGATGCCCTGATGGAACGGATGGAGCTGGCAGACAAGGGCAAAAAGCTCGGCAAGGAGCTGTCCAAGGGCATGCAGCAGAAGCTGAGCATTTGCTGTGCCCTGCTCCTCCCCCAAGGCGGTGCTGTTCGACGAACCGCTGGTGGGGCTGGATCCCCACGCGATCAAGGAATTGAAGGACATGATCCGGGAGCTCAAAGAAGGGGCAGTGCGGTGCTCATCAGCACCCATATGCTCGACAGCGTGGACGAGTTCTGGGACAAGGTCCTTATCATGATGAATGGCCGGATCGCGGCGATGCGGACCCGCACGGAGATCGAACAAAACGGGGAAAACCTCGAACAGCTCTTCTTCTCCATCACCGAGGGACCCGCGGCGGACGGCGGGAAGGGGTGAGACGATGGGCGCCCTGTTTTACATGATGCGCAAGCGCGGCTGAAGAATTCCCTGCTCGAGCTGCTGCACCATCCCGGCCGTCTCGTCGCCTATCTCTTCGTGCTCGGGATGCTGCTCTTTTCCGGGCTCACGAATATGCGGGCTCCGGCCGGGCCGGACGCGTATACGGATATCCGCCTGCTTGAAGGGATCTACCTCGGCCTGCTTCTGCTCATCACCGTCCCCTCCCTGCTCGTCGGGCTGCGGTCGGGGGCGAACCTGTTCACTCTGTCGGATGTCAACAACCTGTTCATCTCCCCGGTCTCCCCGCGGAAGATCCTGCTGTACGGGCTGCTGCGGCAGATGGGGGCCTCGCTGCTGATGATGGTGTTTTTCTTCTCCTATGCCGGCATGGCCGTGCGGTCCTTCGGGCTCACGCCCCTCATGGCGGTGCTGCTGATCGCGGGTTTCGCGGTCACGGTTTTCCTCGTGCAGCTCCTGACCATGCTGATTTACAGCTTTTCAAACGGCAGCCCCGCCCGTATCCGCGGCGTCAAGACCGTGCTGATCCTACTGGTGGGGGCGGCTTTGGCCGCTGTCGGCGTTCCGCTGCTGCAAAACGGGCTTGGCCCCGATTCCCTGTATGCGGCGGTCTCCCCAGCCACTGCTCGAGTGGATCCCCTTTGTCGGCTGGATGAAGGGCCTCCTCTTCTCGCTCTGGGAGGGACGGACGCTGTGGGCCGCGGGATTCGGCGGCCTGCTTTTGGGCGGGACGGCGGGGGTCGTCGCGCTGTTCCTGCACATCGAGCCGGATTATTACGAGGACGTGCTCCAGAACGCCGAAACCACTTATGAAATCCGGGCGGCGGCCAAGGAAGGCCGCGTGACCAACGCGGGAGGCGGCCGGGAGATCAAGGTCCGGATACCGGCATCGGCCGGGGATGGGGCGCCTCCGCCTTTTTCTTCAAGCATCTGCGGGAGATGCGCCGCCGCAGCCGGCTTGTGTTTGTCGGCGGAGCCACCCTTCTGCAGCTCGCCGGCGGGTTGATTCTGGCGCTGGTGCTCCGTTTCGCGGGCGGCGGCGAGATCCCCCGGCATGGTGATGATCATGGTCACCACCATGTGCCTCTACATCCTGCTCTTCACCAACTCCGCCGGCGAATGGGGCCGGGAGCTGGCCAAGCCGTATCTCTACCTCGTGCCCGCCGGCCCGTTTGCAAAGCTGCTCTGGGCCAGCCTGACCAGCCTGATCAAACCGCTGGTGGACGGGGTGGTCATCTTTCTCGGCGTCGGGATCGCCGCGGGAGCCAGGCCATTCACCACCGTCATGTGCATGCTGCTGTACGCGAGCTTCGGGGCGCTGTTCACCGCCGCGAATATCCTGTCCCAGCGGCTGTTCGGCAAGGCCGGCAACCAGGGCCTGCTGTTGTTTTTATATGTCCTGATGCTGATGATCCTGGTCCTGCCGGGACTGGCGGGCGGCATCACCCTCGGCGTGCTCATGGACATGGGGATCCTTCCCGCCACGCTGCCGACCGCGATCATGGCCTTGCCCATGATCGTCTGGAACCTGATGGCATCTTTTCGGCATCTACGCCCCTCTGCCGGGGCGCCCTGCACGACATGGAGGCCCAGTGAGGTCTTTTTTCAATTCATCTTGGAGGTATGCAATCATGGCTGAAATCCGTCCCTTCCGCGCCCTGCGTTTCACACCCGAGGCCGGCGACATGCGGGAGCTCGTCTGCCCGCCCTACGACATCATTTCCGAATCCCAGCGGCTGTCCTATCTCAAACGGAACCCGCACAATATCATCCGTCTGGAGCTGCCCCGACGGGGCGGACCCCACGCCGAGGCGGGGGCGGACCCTGCGGGAGTGGCTGGAGCAGGGCATCCTGCGGCAGGACGAGCAGCCGGCGTTCTATTGCTATGAAATCGCGTTTGATCTGCCGGGAATGAGCGATATCAGCGGCATGATGGGCGGGCGGCGCAGCGTGGCCGGCCTGATCGCGCAGGTCAAGCTGGAGGAATTCTCCAAAGGGATCGTGCTTCCTCACGAAGAAACCTTGTCCAAAGCCAAGGCCGACCGGTTCGAGCTGATGAAGGCCACCGGCTGCAATTTCAGCGATGTATATGCCCTGTATATGGACGACGGCGGGGAGATGGAGACTCTTGATACGCTGGAGCTCATCATGCGGGAGGCCCCGCTGACTGAAGTGACCGACGAGGCGGGGCTTGTCCACCGGCTGTGGGCCGTGACGGATCCCACTCTGACCGCCGCGATTCAGGCGCGTTTTCGCCGATACCAGGCTCTATATCGCCGACGGCCACCATCGGTATGAGACCGCCCTGCGTTACCGGGACACCTTGCGCGCCGAGGGGGTGCCGGAGGGGACGGATGCGGATTATATTATGATGATGCTCGTGGAGATGGATCATCCGGGCCTGGTAGTGCTGCCCACCCATCGGCTGATCCAGGGGCCTGCAAGGTTTTGACCCGGCCGCCCTGCTCGAAAGCTGCCGGGCCGAGTTCGACGTACCCCCGGCCTGACGCTGGAATCCCTGGATGAAACCCTGGAAAACGCCTATCAGGCCGGGCAAAAAGCGTTCGGCTTTTACACGGGCGGGGGAATTCTTTACGCTGCTGACCCTGCGGGACGAGGCCGTGATGGATGCCGCCCTGCCGGAGCTGTCGCCCGCCTCCCGGCATCTGGACGTCAACGTGCTTCATACCCCTGATTCTGGAGCGGCGCCTGGGTATCGATAAGCGGAATATGGCGGCCGGCGTTAATCTGACCTATACCCGTTCCCTGCGGGAGGCGCTGGACGATGTCGAAGCGGGCGCCTATCAGGCGGCATTCCTCCTCAATCCCACCCGGGTGGAGGAGATCCGGGACGTGGCCGCCGCCGGGGAGAAAATGCCCCAGAAGTCCACCTATTTCTATCCGAAGCTGATCACCGGCCTGACGATGAATCGGCTGCGCTGAAAAAGCGCCGGTCTGCGGTCCACGCGCAGGCCGGTGTCTGACTCTTGCCGGCAAACGCGTGTTCAGGAGATGCCGTCCTGGGCCTCGAAATCATACGACGAAACCCCGTCTTCTATGATGAGGGAGGAACGAGACCATGGAATTCGAGGGAATGCGCATGGTGCCAATCCTGGAACTAGGCCCCAGTCAACTATATCTGGATCAGAGCAAAATAGAGGCTGTGGAAACATGGTTCCATCCAGAGGATATGGCGGCGTACGAACCTTGGCCGGTACATCATTTTGGGAATGGACGATACACTCTCACGGACGGGCACAGCCGTTGTTATGCCGCCTATAAAGCAGGCATTTCACGCATACCGGTTGTATACGACACGGAGGATATCGTGTCCGGGGAAATAGGGGGACGGCTGTATCGCGCCGATATCGCATGGTGTGAGCGGTTCCACGTGAAAAAGCATTCGGGATCTGCAAAACCGCATTCTCCCTCATGAGACCTATCGGAGACTTTGGCAGGAACGCTGTGAGAGGAGTTACAATCTGTTGACTTTAACCACAGAAGGAGAAAAAAGAGCCGTCATCCGGAAAAAGAGCTCCCGGATTGTTTTTTGTATGGAGCGGCCGCGGATTTATCCCGGATGTATTTTGAGAATTCCGATGGAGATTTGTTTATGTTGAAGAATCGCGTTCTCTGTCCGGAGTATCCGTGACATGCCATCCAACTTTTCAGTTTCAGGACGGGCCATTATGGCCCGTTCTTGCAGAACTTCTGAATCACCATGCTGAGGCATGCAGGTGATGGAAAAGCAAGGTTTTATGATTCAACAACAAGCGATATGTCCGATGTGCTTCAAATTCTCCCACAACAGAACCGTCCGCAGGCTGGCTCTGTTGCGTTCAGGGCCGGCTCTGTGCCGTCTTTTTTGTGCCTTGATGACCTTGAGGCGGAGAAATCCTCCCGTTCCTTCTCTTCCAGCGAATCGGTGATGTATTTGACGGTGGAGGTCAGGCGGGCAGGATAATATTTTTCAACGCGTTGGCCCGTTTTTGGGTTTTGTTGACCGCCGTGGCCAGACGATAGACGCTGTTTTCCACCTCGGCCAGCTCCGCCGTGAGTTTTTTCACCTGATCGAACCGGATGTACGCCTCGTCGTCGATAAGGGCGCTGGAATTCATGAAGCCGTAGGACAGGACGACCGGTTCGGGATCGAGATGGACGATGGGGATTTCCACCCCCATGACGCTGCGGGAAGAGAGCGACAGCCCGTTTTCCACCGGTACGGCGTCGGCGATGTCATCACAGATGCCGTGGGCCACGTTGGCCCGCTGCAGGGCGAGATAGGCCTGCGCGTAGGTCGAATCGATCCGGGACTGCATGGCGGAGGCGCGGTCGATCAGCGTCATCATCTCCCGCACGATGATATTCCGCTTGCGGTCGAGGAGCTCGAAGCCGACTTTGGCCAGCGCCAGGGATTTTTTGGTGTTGATGAGATTGCCTTTGGTGGGGGAATACCTGTTCGGCCATGGCGCGGGAGCCTCCTTTCCCTTAGGGATAAACGGTCACGGCGTCCCGGCGACGGGGAGGCCGGATCGGGATGATAGTACTTGTCGAGGGTTTCGCTGTCCACCCGGTCGAGCTCTTCCCTGGGCAGGGTGGACAGCAGCCGCCAGCCCAGATCCAGCGTCTGGTCGATAGAGCGGTTGACATCCATGCCCTGGTTGATATACTGCTCGTCGAACATCCGGCCGAAAGCCAGGAGCTGCTTGTCGGTGGGGGACAGCTCTTCTTCCCCGATGACGGAAGCGAGGGAACGGGCTTCCTGCACTTTGTTGTAGCAGGCAAAGAGCTGGTTCGAGACAGCAGCGTGATCGGCCCGCGTAAAGCCCTCGCCGATGCCGTCCTTCATCAGGCGGGACAGGGAGGGGGAGCACCGAGACGGGGGGATAGACCCCGCTGTTGTCGAGGCTCCGGTCCAGCACGATCTGCCCTTCGGTGATGTATCCGGTCAGATCGGGGACCGGATGGGTGATGTCGTCGTTGGGCATGGTGAGGATTGGGATCTGTGTCACCGAGCCGCGGCTTCCCTGGATCATGCCGGCCCGCTCGTAAAGCGAGGCGAGATCGGAATAGAGATAGCCCGGATATCCCTTCCGGCCGGGGATTTCTCCTTTGGAAGCGGAGAATTCCCGCAGCGCCTCGGCGTAAGCGGTCATATCGGTGAGAATGACGAGAATGTGCATGTTCAGATCGAAGGCCGAGGTATTCCGCCGCGGTCAGAGCGCAGCGGGGGTGAGGATCCGTTCGATAATCGGATCGCTGGAGAGGTTCAGGAACATGGCTACCCGGCCGAGGACGCCGCTATCCTCAAAGGAGCGGCGGAAGTAATCGGCCACGTCGTTGGTCACGCCCATGGCGGCGAACACGATGGCAAAGTCCGCGCCGCTTTCGTCCGCGATCTTGGCCTGGCGGGCGATCTGGGCGGCCAGCTCATTATGGCGCATGCCCGAGCCGGAGAAAATCGGCAGCTTCTGGCCCCGGATCAGGGTCATCATACAGTCGATGGAGGAGATGCCGGTTTCGATGTAGTTGCGGGGATACACCCGGGACACCGGATTGATGGCGGTGCCGTTGATATCCCGCTGGGTGACGGGGAAGAGCTCTCCCAGCCCGTCCGCCGGGACGGCCCGCGCCGTCGAAGATCCGGCCGAGCAGCTCGGGGGAAAGGGCATTTCCACCGGATGGCCCTGCAGCCGGGTACGGGTATTGGACAGGGAGAGGCCGTTGGTCCCCTCGAACACCTGGATGACCACCCGGTCGCCCTCCATCTGCACGATACGGCCGGAGCGTTCGGTGCCATTTTCCAGACGGATGAGGACCGTTTCTTCAAAGGTGGCGTCCCGAATACCATCGAGGGTAATCAGGGACCCGTTGATCTCCTTGACGCCGATATAATCGATGATCATAGGCTTCATCCTTTCGAGTGGAAGTGCGGGGGCGAACATTACGCCGGCCGGGAGGCGCGCAGGTCCGCGAAGGTCCGGTCGATATCCGCAGTGTAGGCGTCGAGGAGCTCCGGCTGATCGTTCGGGACATCGTACTTGATCCGGGCCGCCTTGTCGAACAGGCCGGTCGCCAGGATCGTGGAAAGGGGGCACCTGCGCGGCTACGAGGGCCCTGGAGGACTGGTAGAGATACAGCATAACCTTCATCATCCCCAACTGTTTCGACAGGGGGACATAGGTGTCGTCCTTGTGATAGGCGTTCTGCTGGAGGAATCCGACCCGATGACCCGCGCGATTTCGATGACCAGCTTCTGGTCGTCGGGAAGGACATCGGCGCCGATGAAAGCTTGACGATCTCCATCAAGCTGCTCTCCTCCTGAAGGAGCTGGGCGATCTGGCTGCGGCAGGCGAGAAAATCGTCCCCGACGTTTTGGGTATACCAGGCGGCGAGGTCGCCGAGATATTCGCTGTAGCTCTGGGTCCAGTTGATGGCCGGATAATGGCGGGCATAGGCCAGGGGCTTTGTCCAGAGCCCAGAAACAGCGGGTGAAAGCGCTTGGTGTTCTGGGTGACCGGTTCGGAAAAGTCGCTCCCCTGGGGAGAGACGGCGCCGATGATGGTGACGCTCCCCTCGGCTGCCGGAGAGGGTTTCGGCCATGCCGGCCCGCTCGTAAAATTCAGAAAGAGGCGGGAGGGCAGATAGGCGGGAAACCCTTCTTCGGCGGGCATTTCCTCGAGGCGTCCGGAGATTTCGCGGAGTGCTTCGGCCCAGCGGGAGGTGGAATCGGCCATGATGGCCACATGGTAGCCCATGTCGCGGTAATATTCCGCGAGGGTGATGCCGGTGTAAATCGACGCCTCACGGGCGGCGACCGGCATGTTAGAGGTGTTGGCGATGAGGGGTGGTGCGGTCGGTCATGGGACGGCCGGATTTCGGGTCGATCAGGCTGGAGAATTCCTCGAGCACCTGGGACATCTCGTTGCCGCGCTCGCCGCAGCCTACGTAGACGATGATGTCGGCGTCGCACCATTTGGCAAGCTGATGCTGGGTCATGGTCTTGCCGGTGCCGAAGCCGCCGGGGATGGCGGCGGTGCCGCCCTTGGCCACGGGGAACAGGGTATCGATGACCCGCTGGCCCGTGATGAGGGCCGGTCGGCGTAGAGGCGCCGCCGGATGGGGCGGGGAATCGGATGGGCCACTGCTGGCAAAGGGAGAGCTCGTGCAGCGTGCCCTTGGCGTCCTTTGAGGACGGCGATGGTGTCCCGGATCCGATAGGGGCCGTCGGGCCTTACTTCCACCACATCGCCGGACAGGGGCGGGCGGCACCATGCATTTATGGAGGATAATCGGGGTTTCGGGACAGGTCGCGTAGACGGAGCCGCCGGTGAGGCGGTCGCCCGGCTTCACCGTCACCGTGACGTCCCAGGTTTTGTCCTCATCCAGGGCCGAGACCGACACCCCCCGGCTGATGAAGTCGCCGGATTGTGCGGCGATCGCTTTCAGGGGCCGTTCGATGCCGTCGAAAATATTCGTCAGAATCCCAGGGCCCAGGGTGGCGCACAGCGGGCCGCCCGTCGTATGCACCGGTTCACCCGCATGAAGGCCGGTGGTGTTTTCATAGACTTGGACGGTGGTCTGCCGGTCATTGATGCCGATGACCTCGCCTACCAGCCGGTCTTTTCCCACCAGGACCGTTTCCATCATGGACAGACCGGTTTCCCCGAGCAGGGTGACGACCGGGCCGTTGATACCGTATATGGTATTGCTCATGCAGGATCACGCCTTTCTGTAAACCGATGAATGCGCCGCGCCGGCGGGGACGTTTCCGGGAATACACGCTGCCGCCGGAGGGGAGGCCATGAGATTTATGGCCAGAGGAACGTGGATACCCAAACCATCGACTGATACGATAAAGGATTTGAGGGGGTATGAAAGGACCGGGACGGTCATCCGACGGTCAGGCCGGAATGGGAGACGAACCACTCCCGCTGGCTTTCGAGGCGGGTGTCGAGGGTATCGTCGGCAAGCATGCCCGCCGCGGCGTTGACGCCGCGCATCCCGCCGAGCACGATATCGTCCGCAAGGCCGATGGATGCGCCGGGAGGGCAGAGGGGGCGCAGGATATCGAGCAGCGCCCCGTCCCGGCGGGCTTTCAAAAACCGTCCCTTCGGCCGGCAGCACCTTTGCGAGTGCGGCCAGTGAAGCTTTCAGGTGTTCGATATAGGGAGGCGTCTCCACATAAGCGCGCAGCGTGGCTTCGGCATCGGCAAAAATCCGTTCCGTCATATCCCGACGCAGGGCGAGCAGCTCCTTGCGGGCCTCCAGATCCCGGCGGGACATCTCACGGCTCATCTGGTGGCGCAGGTCCGCCCGCTCCTTCTGGATGAGCTGATAGGAGTCGCGCAGGACCTCCTGCTCGGCGTTCTGCAGGCGTTCGGACTTGAAATCCTCCACCTCCCGGTGGATCTTGTCCCGCTGCTCCTGCGCGTACTGGGTGATGGCCTGCACAAATTTGCTGATTTTCTCGTCGCTGTTCGCCATGTGTTTCACGCCTTTCTGCGGTCAGATCTTGATGCCGATAGCCTCACGCACGTAACGGGTGATGGAATCCTTGGCGCGGCCGCCTCCGTGCCGGTCGGGAATTTCCACGATCAGGGGGCGGGCGCGGTGGAGCTTGAGATCATCCACCAGCGGGCCGCACAGCTTGACGAGCTGCTCGGTCATCAGGATGACGGCGATATCCTCCTGCTGCATAGCGTCGGACAAGGCCCGGTTGACCTCGTCGGGTTCATGGACCACCACGCCCTCGATGCCGGTCAGGCGCATCCCCAGCCGGGTGTCGTTGTTGTCGCTGATAAGGAAAAAGCGCACGGCGGGCGCCTCCTTCCGGTTGATTTGCGGGAGATATTTGGGCTTTATCCGAATCTGCTGCGGGCCGGTCCCTGTACGCAATCCTATACAAACGTCGTGTTGGACTGGCCCGGGGAACGCTACCGGCCGGACCCGAATTGCGTTGGTTTACAGCAACGGGAAGGGCTTGCCCAGCCGCGCGGTCCAATATCCGCCGGACCGGCCCCTGGCCGGAACATATGCCGGGGTACTCCAGGGCCGGCCACCCGCCATTCGAGCCCCGCTCGAATGGCCCGGGAGACCCCATCGGCCAGACCCGAATTGCGTTGCTTCACAGATACGGGAAGGGTCTGGCCTACATCATCAGGCAGAGGATCGAGATCAGCAGGCCGTAGAGGCCAAAGCCTTCGCCCAGGGCCACGAAGATGATGGATTTACCAAAGGATTTCGGATCCTCCGCCGTGGCGCCGATGGCGGCCGGGGCACCTGCCGCGACGGCGATGCCGCCGCCGATGCCTGCCAGGCCCACCGCCAGGCCCGCGCCGATGTATTTGCCGATGTTTTTCATCCCTTCTGCGAAACCGTCTCCGGCGGCCTGCTCGGTGGCCGCGGCACCGTCGCCAGCCTCATCCGCGGGCGCGGCCGAGGCCCCGAAGGGCAGCATGACGCACACGGCTAGGATCAGGGCCAGGGACAGGAAGTGGATGGCCATAGCGCGGCGGGGCGTCTTGCCCTTTTTCACCAGGATGATGGAAACGGCGACGGACAGCGCGAGCAGGGACCGGAATCAGAAACAGAAATGGGTTCATGATAGTTCCTCCTTTGGTTGACATGCATGTTTTATGTCGGAATCGGGATCATTTCCCGGGTTTCGTATCCGCGGCCAGGGACAAGGGCCTAAACGACCGGCCGTCGCCGTTGTAATACCGGCTGAACATTTCATAAAATTCGAGGCGCATGACCTGGATGGCGACGAGGAGGGCCTCCATCACCATCACGAGGGCGTTGCCGATGATGACGGCCACGGTAAAGCCGAAAGCGTGGAACATATTGCCGATGGCAAAAACCGCCATCATCATGCCGGCGTGCACCAGAACGAACGCGCCCACCCGCAGGAAAGACATGGTATTGGACAGGTAGGGAGAGCATGATTTCGAACAATTCAAAGAAGTTCTGCAGGATGAACTCCCCCACTTTTCCGGCTTCCAGTCCGGGTCTCCCGCCGCCAGGCGGCCGAGGGGCTCCCGCAGAAAGATCAGCAGGAGAGGGAGCACGATAAGCGCCAGTACGTAGGGGACGCTGATCAGGTGCAGGCCGATGAACTGGCCGCCCAACCCAGCCACCAGGGAGGCGTAGAACACAAGCCCCGCGATGCCGTTGGGGCCGAAGAGGCCGCTTTCATAATCCCGGCGGCGCAGGCTTGAGACGATGTTGAGCACCATGGCGACCATGATGAGGAACAGGCCGATCAAAACGGCGCCGAGGATGATGTTGACCGTCATAGAAGGGTTCATCACCTCGATGGGTTTTTCCTCCAGGCCGAACAGGGCGTGATAGAGGGGATCGAGCACATGCTCAAACCCGAATACCGAGCCGAACACCAGGCCGAACACCGCCGAGGAGATGCCGCAGGGAATGAGGATGCGGCCAACCGCCATTTTTTGTATTTCCACATCAGCCAGCCGATGACGGCCACGCAGACGCCCTGGCCGAGATCGCCGAACATGATGCCGAACAGGATGGTGTAGGTGATAGCGACGAAGGCGGTCGGATCGATCTCGTTGTAGCGGGGCAGGCCGTACATATCCACGAAAATTCGAAGGGCCGGAAGAGACGGCAGTTGCGCAGCTTGACTGGCGGCACGTGGTGGGTGTCCGAGCTCGGCTGCTCGAAGGAATACTCGATGCCGTCGACCTTGTCGAGAGCGGCGCGCAGGGCTTTCTCCTCCCGATGGGGCAGCCAGCCGGCAAGGATGAATTTGTCGTTGTAGCGGGCCGCATAGCGGCGCACGCTGAAATAATAATCCAGCTCCTTGAGCTGGCTGTACACCTGCTGGCAGCGGGAAGCCTCGGACTGCCAGTAATCGGCGAGTTTTTTTCTGCGCCTCCGCGGTATCCAGCGCGACCCGCTCGAGTTCCTTTTTCAGGTTTTCGACGATCTCATCGGGGGTGCCGACCGCGGAAGGGATACGCAGCCGTTCAAAATAGAGGCTCGAGAAGATCCGGTCGACCTCGGCGGCCGCCTCCATCGGGGCGAAATACACGCCCCAGTAATACTCCGCGTCGGTGACGCCGGGGAAAAAGAGGACGTATGGATTGTCGTTGTAGGCTTTGAGCTTTTCAAAGCTCTCCTTCGGCAGGCGGCCGAACCGCACCTTGATGGTTTTGCAGGAGAGGATGTCCTCGAGCTCGATATCCAGCCCCTGAAGTGCTCGAACTGTTCGAGGTCTTTGGAGAGTGACTCCTGTCTGGCCGCGAGATCCGTCCGCTGCCGGGACAGCTCAGCAACCGTCGAAGAGAAATCCTGGACATAATCGGCCAGCTCCTGGTCCGACAGGGTTTCGGGCAGATCGGTCAACGCGAGCGTCCCGCCGGCCCGGCCGGCAGCCGCCTCCAGACGGCTGAGGGGATCGGCGTAAGGATTGTCTTCCTTGATCGCGGCAAAGCCGGAGGTGTCCGAGAAAAAAGGTCAGGGCGTCGTCCGGTTGAAAGACGCCGCAGCTTCCGCACACCCGGACCACGGCATCTAGGTTTTGCATATGCCCGATGATGCTGACAAGTTTCATTTTGGCTACAGCCACGGGATCACCTCCTTAATGTTCGACGAGGACCAGCATGGGTTTAATTTCTTCTGGGGACAGACCGTAGCGGATGCCCTCGATAACGTTGATGATGTCATCGAGCTCCACCTCGGTGATGAGGACATAGGGAAACCAGCACCACCATGGGATGGATGGAAAAATGCATGTCGTGCCGTGCGTTGAAATAGGGGACACGGTGATACAGATCGTGGACGAAGGCGCGGTGTGCTTCAGGAAGCTGCCGCCCCGCCGGGGTGGTGAAGAACAGGGAGAGCACCTCGTCCGCCGTGGAGGCCTGCAGCATCCGTTCGAGTATCTTTCGCGGGATGGTGCCGCCGGACGGAAGAAGCTGGGAACGGATGGTGTCGGGATCGGCGCCGAAATAGGTTTTTAACCGCAGGATGCGGGAGACGTTCTGGGCGTCGATCTGGGAGCCGCACAGGCGGAGCAGTTCTTTGTGCAGATCCCCCTTCGTATCGTTTACAATTGACAGGAGGGTATGCATCAGCCGGGTGTACAGCGCGTTTTCGATGGACGTGAAGGGGATGCGCCCCTCTTCCGGCGGAAAGCGTTCCAGGATCGCGCGGTACGGCGTATTCCCCAGGGCGTCGAGAAGCTCGGCGTAATTTTTCGAGTGCGCCATGCGGGCAAGGTCGAGATGGGTGTGACCGTTTAGGAACATCGGCATGGCGAAAAAGAATTCCTGGGTCCGGCCGGCGCTCATCAGCCGCAGGCAGGCGAGGATCTGCTGGATTTCAGCCAGCTGGATGAGATAGTCGGACATCCGCATCCCCACCGTCCGGTCATAACGGGAGGGGAGGCATAGTCATTCCACAGCTTTCGCCTGAGCAGGGATTCCAAATGCCCGCGGTGGATGGTGGATTCGTTGATGTCCGCGAGCACACCTGCGTAGGCGGTGCGGTTTTTCAGATAGGAGGCGATCTCGCTGACGCTGTGGCAGGCGAGAAGATTGTGGAAATCCTGCGCGGTCAGGCAGCGGCCATGCACATGGGCAGCGTTGGAGGAATACCATACATGGCGCGGGCCTTGGCGCCGTAGGAGGCTTCCAAGTCCTCCCGCTGCTTGTCGTATTTGGCCTTTTGCCGGCGCCATTCCTGTTCGGCGAGGGTGCGCTCGGTTTCAGCGTTGACCTGGATGCGCCGGCGTGCCCGTTCCAGGTAATCGCTGCGCAGCTGCGCGGCTTTCTGCGCGATTTCTTTTTCGCAGTCGATTTTTTCCTGTTGCGCGGCGTCGGTGATTTCCCGGGCCTTTTTATCCATATCGATGATGCGTTTGATCATCTCTTCCATAATTGCCACCCCTTCCGCCGGCATAAAAGAACGTAATTCAGGGGCCACGGCACTCCGGCCATAGCCCCATAAAAAAGCGCGAATACGGAGATAGTATATACCTTTTCCGCTCGAATTACAATGGTGAGTTTGTTCATTTTCATTCGCCAGTTTTGCGGCATTTCAGGCGGAGCATCCAGGGAGCCACACCTTTATCCGTACCGAATGCGGAAACCGGCCCGGGAGCCTGCTCCCGGGCCGGTCCGGATGGCAGTGTTGCCGCATAGAGACGTCAGAACGTCAGGCGCTGGCCGCTGCCTTGCGCGAATTTCTCAAAAATCCGGGTCACCTGTAGGGCCTGTTGCAGCGTCCCCCTTCTTCATGGGGCGCCGCCCGAGCACCGCCGAGGCGAATTCCTGGGTTCATTGTAGTATCCCAGCAGGAAAAGCCCTTTGTTATACAGCTGCCCGAGGAGAATTCGGGTTCCCAAACGGCCGTGGCCTCTTCGGTCCCGCCCCGGAAAAAGTCCGGTTCGTCTCCGTATGAGAGGGAGGGGCTGCGGTGATAGGAGACCCGGACATTGTTGTCGACCACGATATGGCGGCCCCGGTCGGATACGAGAAGGGTGCGTTCCATCCCGCCGTTGGAGGAGGCGCCGTGGGTCAGCTGCAGGCTGACCACCGGGCCATCCGCATAGGTGAAGAGCGCGCTGCCGGCCCCCTCGGCGCTGCGTTCATAATAGAGGGTCTGGGGCATGCCGAAGAGCGCGACCATCAGGGAGGCCGGATGGCAGAGATGGTCCAGGAACCACATGACCGGCGGGACGTCGGCCTCGGTATGTAAATAGGTATCGAATTCCTCTTTTGTAAGGGACGTATTGCGGGTACTGGATGCTTGCCAGGAAACCCGCCCGAAATCCGCGCGCCGCGTCAGCTCCATCGCCTTTTCGTTGGCGGGGAAGAACATTTTTTAGGCCGACCCCACCAGCTTCCCGGTTTCGGCCGAAACCCGCCGCAGGGTCTCGAGCTCGGCGCAGGACGCCGCCGGCGGTTTCTCGATCCATACGTTTACCCCGGCCTGCAGGCAGGCGAGGGCGATAGCGGGATAGGCGGGACGCTTCCGGTATCCGACCACGACAAACACGGCGTCGAGGGTTTCCTTTTCGAGCATCTCATGGTAGTCGGCGTAGGCGCTCCCTGCGCCAAATTGTTTGGCGAATGCCTGCGCTTTTGGCAGGTCGAGGTCGCAGACGGCGACGAGGTCGACATCGCAGAACTGCAGGGCCGGATAGATGTTCCGAAAGGCGTGGGAGCCGCAGCCGATGAAGCCGGCCCGGATTTTGGGGGTGTCGATAAGCTTGCCCGTAAAGCTGATTTTTTATCCATGGTCACCCTCCTCGCCGGGTTCCAAAACGGAAAAGTCTCTGTCGGTCGGGGGTGTCGAAGACGATGGTCATTACCGCCTCCCCCTCTCCGAGGTTGACGGCGCCGTGATACACCCCGGCGGGAATGGTGATGGTGTCGCCCGGCTCCATGTCGACGCTCCGGCCGCCGTATCGGTGGGCGATGCGGCCGCTCTCGACACGCAGGATTTCGCAGCAGTTGGGATGGATATGGGGCGTGTTGCCGCAGCCGGGCTTCAGGATACAGCGGCCGAGTAGGCGTGCCGCTGTTTTGCAGGGCCCGCCCGCATGCCATTCCAGCCTCCCCCAGGGAAATTCCTCCATCCGGACAGAGGCCTTTTTTTCAAGACGATAACCGACATGACGCATCCTCCTGTTTACGATGATCACCGTCCTGATGGGGCATCCGGACGCCGAGCTGGTTGCCGTCTGCGACAAGGTCCAGTGGATTTTGGACAACGTCAAGAACGAGGCGGAGAAGCATGGCCAGACCGTTGCCTGTTACAATAACTTCGAGGACTTTTTCAAGCACGATATGGACGCGGTGGTGCTGGCCAACTACGCCAATGAACACGCGCCCTACGCTATCCGGCTCCTGCGTTCGGGCCGGCATGTCCTCAGCGAGGTGCTGCCCTGCGAGACCATGGCCCAGGCGGTGGAGCTCATCGAGGCGGTCGAGGAAAGCGGGTGCGTGTATGCTTATGCGGAAAACTACTGCTATATGGCCCATACGTTTGAAATGTGGCGCCGTTATCGGAACGGGGATATCGGCGAGGTGATGTATGCCGAGGGCGAGTATGTCCACGACTGCGCGGCCATCTGGCCCGGGATCACCTACGGCGAGCGCAACCACTGGCGCAACCGGATGCATCCGGCGTTTTACTGTACCCACAGCATCGGACCGATGCTCACCATCACCGGCCGCCGGCCGGTTCAGGTAGTCGGCTTTGAAACCATGCCCCATCCCGATATGATCGCGCTCGGCGGCATCGGCGGCATGGCGGGCGGCTGCATGATCGCCGTCACTCTGGACAACGGCGCCATCTGCAAAAGCATCCACGGCGGCCTCAAGCGTGAGCCGGGCAGCATCAACTACGAGGTCTACGGCATGAAGGGCATGATGGAGAGCGACCGCTTCGACGGGGACGCCTCAACGTCTATCGGGAGGGCGAAAAGCTCTGCATCGGCGACTGGGAGAAATATGAAACCAAGCCCTTCATCGCTCCTGAGCTGCTGGAAAAATCGGTGTCTATGGCCACGGCGGCAGCGATTTCTATTCCACCCATTTCTTCCTTGAGAAGATTCTTGGCCGCCCCGACGGCGACACCTACAGCGTCGACGTTTACCAGGCGGTGGATATGGGGATCTGCGGAATCCTGGCGTACCGCTCCATCCTGAACGGCAACGCGCCGGTCAAGGTCCCGAACCTGCGCAATAAGGAGGAGCGGGACGCCTACCGGAACGACAACGCCTGCACCAATCCCGAAATCGCGGGCGACCAGCTCCTGCCGGTTTCCTCTTATCCGGATCCCCATATTCCGGACGAGGTATACGAGCGGGTCGCGGAGCTGCACCGCCAGGGGAAAAACGCGGAATAATACGCCAAGCCGGGCGGCTGCCGAAAAAATTTCGCGGCCGCCCTTCTTTCGTTCGAACGATCCACCCCGACGATGAAGGAGGCTGCCCATGAAAAAGCGCCTGTCTATCGCCGCCATCGCCGCGGCAATCGCCCTGTGCACTGCCTGTGCCGGCAAACCGGCGCCGGCTCCCTCGTCTTCTGCTCCCGATTTGTCCACCGAGCCCGATCTTCTGATTCCCTACACGGAGCAGGAGCTGGTCCTTCCGGCCCTGCAATGGTCGGGCGGCCCGCAGCGGACAGACGGCACCAACAGCCTGTGGGATACCCGTCCCCGGCCGAGGCAAAGGTGAACCTGGTGTCGGTCTACTACCGCCCGATGGACGCGGACGGCAAAACCCTCGCCGGATTCTGGCTGCCGACGGCGGAGATGTATCAGCGCACGATGGAGCACGCCGCCGAGGACATCGCCCTGAGCAATGAGCTGGGCATCCGGGTGATGGGGTATACCGACACCGTCCAGTTCGACGACAAGCTGATGCAGGAAGCCTATGGCTACACGCTCGAGGATCTGGCGGTCAAGCAGGCCGACGGCAACTATGTCTTCACCAAGGCCTGGGATCCGGAGGGCTGTTACGTCGCCTGCATCAACAAGCCGAAATGGCGAGGGCTGCTGTCCGAAATCAATAAGCTCACCGCGGAGGCGGGTTTTTCCAGCTTGATGTACGATTTTTATCCGTATATGGCGGGCGGGTATTTCTGCCACTGCAGCGAGTGTGAGAAGCTCTGGAAAGACTACAGCCGGGAAAAGCTGGGTGAACCGAAGCCCATGCCGGTCACATTCGAGTTTCCGGATCCGGTGTCGGTCGCCTATTACAAATTCCGGATGGAATCCTTCGCGGACTTCATGAAGGAGACCGCCGCCGCGGCAAAGGCCGTGAATCCGGCGTTTTCCTGCTGCAGAACCACAACCTGAACAATTACGACGCCCCTTATCAGCTCCTGCTCGGCGGCCTCGACCCGCCCACCACCGAATTCTGGGGCCTGGACTGCGGCCAGGAGTCGGCGCTCTACCTGCCGCAGCTGGCCGAAGCACTGGGGGCGGAGCGGCTCTATGCGTATTACAACGCCGCAAGCCAGTATACCCCTTCCTTCCGCTATAAGGTCAATCTGGCGGAATTTTACGCCGTGACCGGTGGCCTGATGCACCAGCCGGATGCCGAGAATACCGCCGCTGGCTTCTTTTGATTTCGTCAGCGCCCGGAAGCCGGTTTACGCGGGGTCCCGCCCATCGCCAAGACAGGCATACTGTATTCCTGGGAAAGTGAACTGTTCAGCTGGTTCAGCCCGGCGTTGGAGAAAGGGTATGCCGAGTATAGGGAAAATATCTCGCGCCAGGCGGCCTCGGCACTGGTCAAGGCCGGGGTGCCGTCGGATTTTGTGGCGCTCGAGCGGGAGGGAGTGCTGGACCGCCTTTCCCAGTACGATGTGCTGGTGGTACCGGAATATGCCTATTTTGAAGAGGACACCTGGAAGGAGCCGGTCCGCGTCCTTCGCCCAGCGGGGCGGCCGTTTGGTGGTGACCGGCGGCAAGGCGGGCGAGTTCATCAAGGGGCTGCTCGGCGATCTGCCGGATGCGAAGGTCTCGTATGTGGCCAACTTCACGGGGGCGATGAGCGAGGCGCGCCTGACGCTGCCCGAGGCGTATACCGATGCACTCACCGGCGCGGGTGCCTATACCCAGTTCTGTTTCACCTCCCCGATGGAGGACCTATCCGCGACGGTGCGGCAGAACGGCTCCGATCTCTATCTGCATATCATCCGGCAGGGGGCAATCCGGAGGGACGGGAAAATACGGGCGTCTCCTTCACATTTACACCGCCGGAGGGCTACGAAATCGGCTATGTCCGAGCGGAGTGCCCCTATTTGAAACGCCCGCTGTCGGCATCGAATGGAGCCGGGACGACAAGGGCGTGGTCACGGCCCAGAGCGAGGCGTTCGATACTTATCTGCTCGTCACGCTCAAGCCTTCCCGTATCGCGGGTCTCGGCTGAGACGGGAGCAGCCTCCCCCAAACGGATGGATCCGGTTCCTGAAAAACACGGTATAAAAGCTCGAGCCCGGGAGAAAGCATCGCTTTCCCCGGGCTTTTTTATCATAAAGGGAAACTGCTCTGTATTTACGGCGGCTGAAGAAAAGCCTGCTTGTTTTACCAGCGTCACTGAATAGGAACATAAAAAACCAAAATGTGACAAATTTGGATATGTAAAAAAGACAATTCAAACATTGCATAAAAAGTGGCTATAATTTATAATGGCACTAATCTACTAAAAAATTAACAATTATGAACAGTTATTATGCTAAACGTATGAAAAAGACAAGGAAATCCGAATGGCAGGCTGAGATGTGGCGTCCATGTGGGCGTACCTGCCGTTACCCCTATGTGCCGTCGAGGAGGATGGCATGGATTTATGACCGACAAAATCCAAGAACCAGCGGCAAATTGGGTAAGGGCTGCGATCCCGCAATTTTTGTCGGTCATAAATCTATAAAATGATGCCCCCAGACTCCCCGGGGCCCCGGGCCCCTCTCTGTATGGCGTAGGTTCAGGCGGCCCGCGCCGCCGGTTTTCATGGGGAGAAAACCGGCCGATTACCTGGGGGGACCAGGGGCAAAGCCCCGGCGTCTCTTGCGTCCTTTCTCCGCGTGGAGAAAGGACGTGGCCGCGCATTGGATATCCCTTTTCATTAGGACAACGTTTTTATATGTGCGGACAAACTCCAACACGCCCTGCAAAAACGGGTCTGGCCTGCGCCCCCCCTTCTTTACACAAAGAAAGGGGAAAAGAAGGCCAGGGGGAGCCCCCTGGGCCCCCCAGGTATTTTGATTTTTAGGCCCATGGGGGACCACGGCAAGGGCGGTTACCCGGCCCAATGGCCCCCAAGTTAAGAGGGCTTCAGGGGCGAGGCCGGAGTTCTTTTTAGGAAAGCCGGCGGGTACGGAATCTTTTGAACCAACGCCCATACATAAAGGGGCTGCCGCCCCGAGGGCTTGGGTGGCTATAAAATCATGCAAATCGAAAGGGGAATTCTATGGATACGTCTTGATGATCCGGCATTGTTTTGCAGCGGCCTCCCAGCGAACTCGGATGCAGACACCAAGGGGAACGAGAAAGAGAGGGCATCTATGAAAGGATCCGGTAAAAACGGCCATATCTCAGGCTTTTGGCCTGCATGCTGGTGTCGGCATTATTGCTGCCGGCATTCCAGTGGGGCAAACTGCCTTTTTGTTTCCGCATCTTCCACGGGAAGGATATACATTCTGAACGATTCCACCCTGCTGTCTCCGGACAAGCAGGCCCCTACGGATATACAAAACCTGAAAAGTCTCTTTGAATCGGACGGACAGACCGTCACCCTCATCGATGCGGAGGATCTGGCGGATCGTTCGGTTTTCAACTACAGCCAGTGCGATTTGCTCGTTCTGCCGTACGGCGAGCGGTTCCCATTTGACGCTCTCGTCAACTATAAAAGAATATGTACACGACGGCGGCAAGGTCCTGACCCTCGGCGGCCATGCGTTTTTGAACCTGCTTCAGGACGATCCTGGGCATGCGGCCGGGGTCTCCATTCCGTCCGCGGGCGGTGACGGCACCTGGACATATTCGGTCAATGTCTCCGGATATAGCGCCGGGTCGCAGTTCACGGTTTCCGCGTGGATGAAGACGGTGAACGTCGCCGGAAACGGGTTCGCCCATGCCACCTACCAATTTTACGATGCCTCCGGCGGCTATATCGGCGGGGAGGACTATGCGCGCAAGACCGGTACAAACGATTGGGCGAAGGTGGAGAAAACCATTACCGTTCCGCAAGGGGCGGCGGCTCTCTATATCACCTTCGGCATGTATCAGGCCTCGGGCGCGATGTATTTCGACAAGGTTTCCCTGTCCGAGACCGGCGGGAACAAGATCGTTTATCTTTACGATGATTTCGAGAAAGACAACGGGAGCCGTTGGAACAAGGTCTCCTATTCCGGCAACGCCTCCTTCCCGGTCGTGGAGGATGCTCCCGAAACCCCTGACGGGGCGGGGACATTCGCTCAAGGCCACCTCCGCGGTACAGCCCACCGGCTCGCAGATGTCGCTGTCTTTGAATGCCAACGAGCTGAATTCAGGGGAAACCTATCGGTTTTCCATGTGGATGAAAGGGGAAGACATCGACCTGGATGGGTTTGCGTTCGGGTCCATCTATTTCTATGACGTCTCCGGCAACCTTTTTGTCCTTTAAGGATCTGGAGGCTCCCAACACCAGCAAAAAGCTGCAGAAATCGATGGATTGGTTTGAGAGCTCCTACACCTTCCAGAAACCGGCCGGGACTACCCGCATCGATATCAATCTGGGCCTCTACGTGACCTCCGGCACCGCGTATTTCGACAAAATCGAGATCACCAGCCAGACCAGCGGGAAAACGGTGTTCTTTGAGGATTTCGAAGGGGTGCCGTACAACCGCGGCTGGAAGCAGCAGAACTTTACCAGTTCGGCCGTGTTCTCCCTTTCCGGCGACGTGCCGGCGTACAAATATAACGGCGGCCTGTCGGTTCAGTCGGATACTTATACCAGTGCCTACTGGAACCGTTCGGTCCCGGTTTCCCTGTTTGACACCACCAAGACCTATGAGGTGAATATGTACAACCGGGTGACGAATTTTGCCACCAATGAGGGCGGGTTTGTCTACAATGCCATCCGGTTCTACAACGGCAGCACCATGCTGTCCAGCTATGACTTCGGACGGTTTACTTACGGCAGCGGAGTGAAAAAGTACACGTTTACCATCCCGGCCGGTACCACCCATGTGTTTTTCGAGATCGGGCTTTACAAATGCAAGGGCGGGCTGGTTTCGGACAACTTCCGTATCAAGGACGACCAGGGCAATACTGTCCTTTTGAAGGCTTCGACCAGGACAGCGATTTCACCAACTGGAATCATTACGGCGGGGCGACCTTCTCCACCCCGAACGACGGTCAGCCGATCACCCTCGGCACCAACCGTCCCTTCAACGTGATGGACAATGCGGTCTTCTGGGAGGATGCGATGCCCCTGTTCGACGAGGAGCATACCTATGATTCCGCGACGAACATTCTTCCGGCCGACGACCAGGTGATCTTTTCGGGCAGCATCCCCTCCCTCGGCACCTTGGAGGGCAGCTCGGCGATCACGTTGATCGGCAACAACCGGGCCCGCTGGCAGCCGCTTCTCACCCTTACCGATGCGGATGGGGAGGTACGGGGTACGGCGGCGCGGTCGTACACGTCTTCCCCGAGTACGATGAGTTCTACGACGGCGGCGGTTCTTCGGAATGGAAGGAATATGCCGGGACCAGCATCGGATTCTTCGGCGTGACCAACCAGGATCTGTTCGCAAGCGGCAATACCGCCCTGCGCACGGGCCTGAAAAAGCTGGCCCGTACCCTGATTCAGGATGTGTATCTCCAGAACGTGGAGAATAAATGGGACAACTACCGCGCCGGCGAAAGTCCCGAGGTGGAGGTCCAGGTCACGAACGGCGGACGGAACACGGTGTCGGGCACCGCGGAGGTCCGGATCTATGAGGACAGCACCGGCACGCTGGTCAAAAAGCCAGAACCTGTCTTATCAGGTGGCGCCGGGCGCCCTGCAGACCCTGACGGTGAATTGGGCGAATCCCATCTTCGCCGATGATTTTTACCGGGTTGAGGTGACGCTCAAGGATCAGGCGGGGACCGCCATCGACAAGCTCTGCAACGGTTTCTCGATCTGGAAAGAGGACGTCATTCAGAACGGCGTGAACTTCATCTACGACGACAATTATATCCGGATCAAGCAGTCGGACGGCAGTTATAAGGCAGTTTTCGCCTCGGGCGCGGACGACGGCCCCGACCTGTTTATCGATCAGAGCCAGACCGGGCTGCAGTGGAAGAAGGATTTTGAGCAGCGGCAGGACGCCGGCCTCCATATCTATGAAAACCTGCAGCAGTATCCGATTTACCAGCCATGGATTCGGATCTTTGCCGATCCGGAGGAAACAGAAAAATATTACCGCAAGGTAGACAATGCGGTCTATCTGTCGCAGAAATATGGCCAGATCTACATGATGGGGATCGCCATTGGCAACAACGTGGCGGAGGACGCGGCCACACACGAGCTGACCCAGCAGCGCGCCAGGGAACTCGCCGCCCGTTACAAGGACGTGCCCGGCCTGATCTATTACCTCAATGGCGATATGATCTCCACTCTCAGCGATGCCAACCTGACAACCTGGCATAATTTCCTGTCTTCCCGCTACAGCAGCATTGCTGCGCTGAACAGCGCATGGGGTACCAGCTACAGCTCTTTTGCTGCCGTGCCGATCGATGAAAATTATTCGTATGCCGGCGTCGATCCCAACGGATCGGGTTACGGGTTCTGGGGAGACCGGAAGGCGAAGGATTACAACGAGTTCCGGGCCTATCTGATCGAAACCTGGACCGGTTCCCTGATCGATGAGATCCAGGCGGAAGATCCCAGCGAGAACCCGATCCTGTGCGAATTCTACCGCTGGCCTCAGAAGGGCTTTGACCCGTCGACGGCGCTCGGCAACCTGACCTATTCCAATGTCGGAAACTTCGAGATGCAGTATACCTTCCCGGAGTATATGCAGAACACCGACATGCGGGCCATCGGCAAGTCCTTCGGTGTCGGCGAATTCGGAAAACGGACCCATCCGCTTTTCTCCTATTTGAGCTACGACACGATTTCCTCGACGACGATGCGTGACGCGCGGAACTGCTTCTTCGGCTATATGAACATGGGCTTTGCCATGGGTACCAGCCACATGCAGTACTGGAGCTGGAAGGACGGCGCCAAGACCCTCTTCCCGTGGGGGCTGCGCTATACCGGCGACAACGTGGCCAGGGAGCAGCTCTACTGGATGCGCAATCACAATCTGTTCACCAGGCAGATGGAACCGAAGGACGAAACAGCCAAGGTTGCGGTCCTCCTGCCCGACAACACCAGGCTGAGCGGCGCCTCCTATGGGTATGCAGGCAACACGGCCGGCGTCAGCTGCATCGATATCCTGCAGTCGGCCCACGTGGGCGCGATCACCACCCTGAGCGAGCGGGCGTTGGAGGGCAGTGCCTCCATTCCCAGCGGCATCCAGGCTATCTTCTACCCGGCTGCCTACAATCCCAGCGACGCGGTTTACAACAAAATCAAAACCTTTGTTGAAAACGGCGGCGTGCTGTATCTGTCGGGCGATATTTCCTACGACGGCAACTATCAGCGTACCAAGGCGAGCCGCCTGCAGTATCTTGCCGGCGTGTCCTCGGCCACGGTGCATTACGACGGCCTGAACTGGCACCGCGGCACGAATGTCGTGCGGTATTATGACGCCATCGCCGGGCGGAGCACCATGTCCTCTCACTATGTCCGGCCCAATATCAGCGCGACCTTCGATTCCTCCGTCTCCCCCGCTGTTCCGGGATGAGAACGACCAGACGATCGTCGGGGCACATACGGTCGGACAGGGTAAGGTGATTTATTCCACCGTGCCGTTCGAGG
>VOFI01002678.1_pt1 | contig 37100 bp, 61 predicted proteins | sample 5384131 | NCBI WGS metagenome assembly VOFI01 (sample SAMN12384728, study PRJNA508395) | human gut metagenome | isolation source: healthy gut H | host: Homo sapiens | reverse complement strand
AAGACTGGTGCTTCCACAGCAACAACAATCAGCCGCGTAAACCGCTCTCTTAATTATGGTAATGATGGATACGATATGGTATTTGAGAGACTTCAGGCAGGGGCTGAAGAATCCGAATCTTAATTTTACAGACACCGGCAGGAGTTGGTAGTAACAGCTATTGCCAAACACATAATAGCAAAAAAGGAACGAATTTCAAAATCTGAAATCCGTTCCTTTTTTTATTCTTCTTAAAAAGCTAACGCTTTTATTTTTTCTTATTCGGCTTTGGAAGTTCGTCCACCATTTTTTCAATCAGTTGCTTTTTCACATACACATCAAAACTGAGATTACAGATAAAGGCAAACTTCTGAAGCTGTTCTCTTTCTTCATCATCCACACATACAAAAAAGAATGCTCAGCAGTCTCATACGCCTTACGAATACTATCCTGCAACTCTCCGATCCTGCTTTTTTCCATCTTACAGACTTCTTCATAGATACTTTCCATGTCAAATTCGAATCCACAGCAAAATATTTGTCTGTCAGTGGCTTTAACAAAATCTCAATATCTTTGATTGAGAGCAGGTTCTTAAAATAATAGACAAAAATTAAAACCAGAAGGTGCTCTTTGGAATACTTTTTTTATTCGGAGGCGGAAGCAGATTGTTCTTCGCATAATTATTAATCATCGTTTTCGTCGGGATCTTATCATCCTCATAACGCTTCGTCGAACTGAGCTGTTCCTCCATAAAAGTTGTTACCTGATCCATATATAAATCTATATTCGGAATATCTACCGGATGAATATAATCAATTCTGCCGACACTTTCCAGGATACTGTTTAATAAATCTTCCGTATTTATCGTCATTCTTTTTCACCTCAATATAGATATTATATAGTATTAAAAACTAGATATCAAGTCTTTTCTCTATCTTTCATACAGACTTTTTTAACGTAAATGACGTATTAACAATTCACTTTTTTCTGTTTCCACATATTCCGTTTATACTGAATACATGATTTCAAAGCTCTGCAGAAGTATTAACGATCAGTTCTTCCGGAAAATGACTCTCCTCGATCACCGGAAGCGCATAACTGTAATCTGCAAGATCTACATCCATATGTGCGTCGCTTCCCATCGTAACCGGAACTTCGTATTTCTTACAGTATTCCAGCATTTTTAAATCATTTTTCCTGGTATCCACGCGGAATCCGCCAGGTCTTAACGAACCGTTATTTACCTCCAGAACGGTTCCTGTCTCTTTTTGCTTTTTTGGTCAGCTGTTCATAATCCACCGGATATCTTCCGTCATCCGGATGTCCAATAATGTGAATCAGCGGATTCTCCATTGCCGCAAAGTATGCCGCCGTGATTGCCTCTTCCGTCCGCTCGCCTTTATAACAAGGTCATGAATACTTGCAATTGCAATATCCATCTGACAAAGTGTGCTCTCCGGAAGGTCAACCTCTCCCTTTTCATTCATAATATTCAGTTCCACACCCATGAACAGTCTCACGCCGTACATTTCACGCGGTACGATATGCAGATTCTGGAAATAGAACTCATGACAGGTTCCCGGCATCTGCGGTGCATGTTCAGTCAGTGCAAATGCCTCCAGTCCTTTCTCTTTTCGCCATCTGTGCCATCTCACGTATCGTATTGTATGCATGTCCGCTGACAATGGTATGTGCATGTGTATCTAAAACTATTTTCATCGGTCTTTCCTCCTGCCTGCTCTTTGTCTGTGTTCTCACAGCTCATCTTTTCTTATATTCTTATGATAAACTGATTCTTTCTTTTTTTACAATCCGTTTTTCCCCACTGTTTTCATTTCTAAAATTTCTATAAAATGTGCAGTGTTTTTGTTGTCACATGGTACAATAGACTATAAGAATATTTAACGAAAGAGGTTTTTTTTATGAATCTTTTAGCAAAGACTTGCAAGTGTACGGATCTTTCCCAGAAAAAGTTTCCCATCAGACACTGACTACCCGTTGGGGAAAAGCTCTTGATCCGCAAAGACATACTGGAAGAATATCCACGTCCGCAAATGATCCGCGATCAATATATCAACCTGAATGGAGAATGGAATTACACAGTTCTTTCAGAAAAAATACCATAACCAAAGAAGGAACTCTTCTCGTTCCTTTTTCTCCGGAAGCCCCTCTTTCCGGTGCCGGTTTCCAGTTAAAGCCGCACGAAAAAATGCTCTGTGAGCGCCTGCTGTCAGTCAAGTGCCTTCCTTCCGACGGATCCCGGTGCATCTTGCATTTTGGTGCAGTCGATCAGTATGCGAAAGTTCTGGTAAATGGAAAAGTAGTTGTCTCACATATCGGCGGATATCTTCCATTTTCTGCTGATATCACAGATGCTCTGCAGGAGGGTTGCAACACTCTGACTGTACACATTGAAGACCGTTCCGACACTTCTTATCACAGTGTTGGAAAACAGAAATTAAAGCGTGGCGGAATGTTCTACACTGCCCAGAGTGGAATCTGGCAGACAGTATGGATGGAATGGGTTCCGGCTGTCTATGTCAAAAAAACTGGAACTCACCCCTTTATATGAAAAAGAGACGGTACATGTATCCCTTCTTTTAAATCATCCGATTTCCGGATGCGGCGATGCCGAAGCGGTTGTCTGTCACGTCAGAGACATGGACGGTCGCCTGATTTCCAAAGGGATCTGCACCAATCAGTCTGACTCTCTTTTGCTGTTACTCCTGCTACTGTGACGTCAACAATATGCATCCCTGGAATCCTGATGATCCTTATCTTTATACAATTGAGATACAAGCAGGCGAAGATAAAGTCACCGGCTATTTTGCAATGCGTACCTTTACCATCGAACCGGATAAAAAGGACTTCCCCGCTTCTGCCTGAACCATGAACCACTTTTTCTGAATGGAGTCCTGGATCAGGGATACTGGCCGGACGGGCTTTACACTGCACCATCTGATGAAGCGCTGATCTATGATATCCAGACCATGAAAAATCTCGGCTTCAACATGATCCGTAAGCATGTAAAAGTCGAGACTGCAAGATGGTATTATCATTGCGACCGTCTTGGAATGATCGTCTGGCAGGACATGGTAAACGGTGGCACCTACAATGCTCCGTTCATGACCTGGCTGCCTGCACTCTTTCCAAAATTCAAGCTTCACACCAGTGACCGGATTCATCCTCTCTTCGGCAGGAAAAATGTACATGGCAGAGAAGAATTCATCCGTGAATGCAAAGAAACTGTCACTGCCCTAAAAGCATTCCCATGCATCAGCACCTGGGTAATCTTCAATGAAGGATGGGGACAGTTTGATTCAAAAAAGCTCACTGCCTTATTCCGCGAACTGGATGACACCCGGCTCATCGATTCCGCCAGTGGATGGTTTGACAGACGGCAGGGAGATTTCAAAAGTGAACATAACTACTTTGCAAAGCAGTTCGTAACTCCATCTGACCGCGCTTTCGTCATTTCCGAATACGGAGGCTACACCTGCCAGGTCAAAGGACATACCTGCTCCGGCAAGACATACGGATATAAAATCTGCTCTTCACAGGAAGAATTCCAGGCGACCTATCATAAACTTATGTCTGAAGAAATCGACCCCCTCAAAGAACAGGGATTGTGCGGAGCAGTATATACACAACTCTCCGACATCGAAGATGAAATAAACGGGCTGATAACTTACGACAGGGAGGTTTGTAAGTTGTAGGTGGTTGGCAAAGTTACACACCCATGGATTCGGATTCACCCCGCTCGCGCTTAGTCCGCAAACGTAGCGGATACTAAGTTCGATGATGTCTGACGACGTCCTCTCACTAAGTACCGACGTTTCCGATGGGGTTCATTCCGAATGCATGGGTGCTTGCGTTTGTCGCTCCAGTACAAGTTGTACGGAGGCGCTTCGCTGCCGCACTGGGAAAATACTATTTTAATTTCAGTGGGATAGGTTGCTCAGGAACGTAAACTTTATACCTTATCAATATACCTCCAGTACTTCTGCAAATCCATTGCCACCACTTCCCGTCAGACACCACATCCAGGCGATGCGCGCGGATGCCGTCCCCCTGGTATTAGTTTTTGTGCGCTTAGTATTATGGTGCCGTCTTCCCCCCTTCGCCGATGCGGTTCTGGTGTCATAGCACAGCCCGGGGCAGAACGATAATTTGCTGGCGGGCCTCAAAAACGCCGGCACTTAGTGAGGGGATAACGCTTGCGGTATCACCGAACTTAGTACCGCGCGTTTTTTGCGGAGCGAAAGCGCGCCCGAAAGCAGAAATATCGTTCTGCCCCGGGCGTCCCTTTCCTATCACCTAACTCATCAGCAAAATCCCCGAAAACGGCGGCAGGTCCAGCGTCACATGCGTCCCTTTTTTTGCTTTTGCCGGCAATGTCTTTTTCTTTTTTGTATTTCCTCCATATTCGTCCCAGTCCGTATCCAGTATCACACTGAGTTTTCCTTCTTCTTCGGTATCCAGTTCGTAATCTTCCTGTTCTTCGTCTGAGAAGTTGAATATCGCGATAAAGTTCTTATTTTTTCCTTTTCTTTTGATCGCATAGATACAGCGCTCTTCCTGATGGCAGTCCAGCCATTTGAAATTCTCCGGATCATAATCATGCCAGAATGCATTATTTTCCTGACCGATGCGATTCAGTTCGATCATATAACGGTGAAATGCATCATGGAGCGGATATTTTAGGATATCCCAGTCCTGCTCGCGACTTTCATCCCACTCGCGAAGCTGACCGAATTCATTGCCCATGAAATTCAGCTTTTTACCCGGATGCACCATCATATACAGATACATAGCTCTTGCCTGCGGGAACTTATCCTCATATTCTCCGTTCATCTTCTGGAGAATCGTTGCCTTCCATGTACCGTCATGACAGTATTCCAGCAAAAAACGCTCATTATAATAATACATCATCGAGAATGTCAGCTTATGATAATCTCTGCTTCTGTATTCTGGTGCACTCTGGAAATATTCCAGTGTATCGTGCATGAAGCCAAGATCCCACTTGTAATCAAAACCAACTCCTCCCTGGTCAACCGGTTTGGTAACACCTGGAAAATTGGTGGAATCTTCTGCGATCAGCATGGCTGTCGGATGAAGGGACTTTAGTCCCTGGTTCATCACCTTCAGAAAATCCAGTGTCGTTCCGTTAACACCTCTGGCCTCGTCACCCTGCCAGTAGATCAGACGGCTGACTGCATCCATACGGATTCCGTCAAAATGGAACTCACTCAGCCAGTAATTTGCGCCGACTGTAAGAAACATCGTACTTCCCTCTGGAATGCATAAAATTACAGCTTCCCCATTCGCTTTCACCTACTGCCGCATTTGGATATTCATACAGACAGGTTCCGTCAAATTCTTTCAAGCCATAATAATCGACTGCAAAATGTACCGGAACAAAATCCATGATCACACCAATTCCTGCCTGGTGACACTCATCCACAAATTTTTCAGCTCATCCGGTGTTCCATAACGTGCGGTCGGAGCAAAAAATCCCGTATTCTGATATCCCCAGGATCCGTCAAAAGGATGCTCGGAAAGCGGCATCATCTCAATATGAGTATAATGATTCTTTTTTACATAAGGAATCAGAAGCTTTGCAAGCTCAATATAAGTATACCAGTCGGTCTGCCCTTCTCCTTTTTTCTCTCCAGGATCCTGCATGGATCTCATAGATATTGACCGGACTGTCAAATCCGACTGTCCGGTTCTTCATCCATTTTTCATCCTTAAATTTATAACTATAAAGATCCGTTAAGATTGAGCAATCTCCTGGTCTTAATTCCATCTGGAAGCCATATGGATCACAGTGCTCTACCCTTCCGCCATTTGCTGTGTAAATGCAGTACTTATACAGCTGACCAGTCTTCGCCGGAATCGGCTCTGACACATATACACCGCTCTGTCCCTCCTGATACATCGGGATCTCTGTCCAGTTACTGAATTCTCCAAATACGCACACTCCTTTTGCCGATGGCGCAAACACACGGAAAATAAAATTTTCACCCTCTTTATGCGCTCCAAAATAACGATATACATCAAAAGATGCCCTGTATAAAACTCCTTCCGCATCTCTTTTCCCCCTGTTTATTTATTTTTTTGAAAAGATATGTTTGATAAAAACATACATTACAATAGCAAATGCCATCAGATATCCAAACGCACCGATTGCCGGAATCCCCCACAACCTTGGCTGCATATTGGTTGTACAGATAATGCTGGAACTGATCAGAAGTGCCATCACCCACAGCCCCATTACAATATTCCGCACCAACCTCCTGAGCAACCCGGAAAGCTCATCCGAAGTATGAAGATCCAGATTGACTCTGGTCTGTCCTTTCATGTGACCCTGCAGGATGTCTCTTTGCAAGGGGAAGGAATATCCATTGCCTTGTGAAGAGAACGATACAGTCTTTTTTTGCATCATTCTTTATCTCTTTTTTCCACTGTTCCTTCGTCAGAAAGCTCTCCTTCATCCGTGCCGCCGCAATCTCAACCATGTTGATCTGCGGACTGATCTCGGCAAGCACACCTTCCATATTGGCGAGTCCTCTTGCAAGCATAGTAAGTCCATGAGGCATAGAAATTTTATTTTCCTTCATCACTTCCATCAGATCCTGCATAACTTCCGCAATATCGATATCACCCATATCAATCGTTCCATATTTTGCCATCAGATTATTGATATCTTCATACAGCTTGCTCTGATCCGGCTTTCCACGGAACTCGCCAAGTGCCATCACCGCTTCCTGGATCAGACCGATGTCATTCTCTGCCACACCTTTGACTGCATTGCTGATCTGTTCCCGGTCACGCTCGGTAAGTCTTCCCATCATTCCCATATCGATCCAAACAATCTTTCCATCACGGATACGCACATTGCCTGGATGCGGATCAGCATGAAAAAACCGTCCTCCATAACCTGGCGAATGTAATTATCTACAAGCTTTGTTCCAATCTCATTCAGATCATAGCCATTTGCCAGCAGATTTTCTTTTATCGTTGATTGCAAATCCATCAATATATTCCATCACTAGCACATGGTTGGTCGTATATTCGCGATAGAGCCGAGGCGTTGTAACAAAAAGCCACATCCTGATTGCGCTGGGCAAATTCTTCCATACTGGCTGCCTCCAGAAGGAAATTCATCTCCTGCTGGGTGACAGTCCAGAGCTCGTCCAGGGCCATGTTAATATCCACCATGTCCTTGATCGTACCTGGCGGGACCAGCTTTGCCGCTTTGTGGAGCAGACTGATATCTCTGGACATTACCTTATAGATGCCCTGCCTCTGAACTTTGACGACAACATCTTCCCCAGTCTTCAGAACCGCCCGGTGGACCTGTGCGATCGATGCCGATCCCAGTGGATGCACATCAATGCTCTGGAACACTTCGTTCCACTCATAACCGTAGGACTTGCGGATCACTTCTGCTACCTGTTCAAATGGCATCGGTGTCACCTCGGAATGAAGCGCATCAGTTCTTCACAATAGCTTTTCGGAAGAATGTCCGAATGCATGGACATGATCTGCCCAAGCTTGATAAACGTCGGCCCCAGATCCTCCAGGATCAGCCGGAGCTTTTCCGGGGTAAGTCCACCGGTAATCCCATGTTTTCTGAGGACTGCTGTCATCTCCCGCAGTCTGGAACCATATTTATTTGACTCTTTTGGCTGGTTTTGTTACTCATTCATGTCCTCGTTGCCAGATTCGATTGCTTCAACTTCTTTTCTTTGCTTCCTTTGCCGTCTCTGTTTCAACAGTTTCAGCCGTCTCTCCTGCCTGTTCTACAGCTTCTTCTACTTTTTCTGTTTCTTCTTCAGAAACTCTTTGCTTCACGCTCATAAATTCTTTCTTTGAGCTGTTCAATCTGCTCCGGTGTCATCTTATCAAGCAGCTCGTCCAGTTCCTCCGGTGAAGAAGCCTTAACAGAAACATTGACATTTTCTTTTTACAGTCTTCTTGATATTGTGGCGAAGTTCCTGATTCAGAACTTTTCCCTGTTCTACAGTTGCTTCTCCACGTTCTGCCATCTTATCCAGAACTTCTTTTGACTTTTCTGCAGTTACTCTTTGCTGTACCAATCCCTGCAAGTAATACTTTCTTAACTCCATCTCCTAAACTTCCCATAACGTCTATCTCCTTTCACAATTTCAATCTGCTTTAAAACCCAAGGAATGTAAGCCCCTTTGGCAGAAAAATAATAATCCCGGCGATCAGCGCCATAATTCTTTGCGATCAGAACCACACCTCTTTGCTGTATCTTTTGCAATCTTTGCAAGTGGCTTCCGCTCTTCCGTCACCAGATCAACCACCGCTTCTACTGCGGTATTGACCAGCTCCAGCGCCATGATAAGCCCAAAAAGTGTCAGGCAGATGCACCATTCCAGCGATGAGATCTTCAATATCACTCCGGCAATCACTACCAGAATCAGCTGCGCACAGTGAATCTTCATATTCCGCTCTTTTTTGATACAGGTACCAATCCCTTCAAATGCGTATCCAAAACTTTTATAGAGCGGATCTTTCTTCTGACTGTCCATATTTCATCACCTGCTTCTTATTATTGTCTTTATTTTACCAAATCAGCTCTATAATAACCAGTCTTTTCCGTATTTTCTTTCTATACAATCTGTAAAATTGTAAATTTGTATTTTGTATCGAAAAAAGCGGAAATACCATTTCTGATATTTCCGCTTCTCTGTCTATTTATTTTATCTCTAATTCATCCATCGTTGTTTCCGCATTCATTGCAAAAAGTACACCTCCGAGGAATCCCGGGAAAACAATCGCATATCCTGCAAATATGATCAGCCAGGATATTCCTTTTAACGCCACCAGACTGACACTTTGCACCTATACCCCCCACACAATAATGCATTCGTCAGCAGAAACCATCCTGTCATACTCTTTTTTTTCCATATTTTTTATTCTTCCAGAAATCCCACAGCTTTCTCATTTTACATCTTCCTTTCCAAATTCCTTACCTTTAACAGAATCTTATCAAAGGTATGTAAAATCCAAAGGATCTGCCATGTAAAATCTATGTAAGAATTTTAAATCACCTGATGCTTCAGCCACTTTCTGCTGTGGAATCTCCACGAAAAAATAATCCCACGGAGTGTCCAGTCTGAAAACATTCCGATCCACACGCCCATCGCTCCGACACCAACTATCCGGATCATAAATACACTGAGGCAAAAACGGCACAGCCACATCGTCGTGCAAGATGTGAGCATTGAAAATTTCACATCCCCGGCTGCGCGCATACCATAGCCCGGATAAATGCCATAATCCATACCAATGGCTTTACAATCGTAATCCACATCGTCATATGGATACACATATCCGCACTTTCTTTTTTCCATACCACCAAGGATCGTGATCGGTTTTGTCAGTACAAATACACTCAGACAGCTGATGATCAGAATCACTTCCGCAATCATACAAAGCCTTTTTTGATATAGTAAACCGCTTCATCTTTTCTGCCAGCCCCAATACACTGTCCAACAATCGTCATCAACCCAACGCCAACTCCGATTGCCGCAATTCCATTCAGATTTTCCAGAATACTCGTCATTGCCTGTGCCGCGCGATTGCCACTGTGCCGAGCGTTGATACGGAGGACTGAATCGCAAGCTTTCCAAGCTGGAACATACTGTTCTCTACCCCCTGACGGGATACCGATACTTAGAATTCTCCGGATCATCCGGAAGTCTGGACGGATTTTCAGATAATCACGCACCACGATCGGTCGCCTGTCCTGACGCAGCTGGGCCAGAACTACAACTGCACAGAAAACACGTGAAATCAGAGTTGCCAGTGCTTTGCCCCTGCAACACCCATATGAAATCTCCAGATCAGCATTGCATTTCCTGCAATGTTCATCACATTGGATATCATGGAAATGAGCATCGGACCTTTCGTATTATCCTGTGCCCTGAAAATCGATGCTTTGCCGAATCATAAGCTGCGATAAACGGAAAGGACAGTGCCGTGTAGAAGAAATAAATTTCCGACGCACGCATGACCTCCGCCTCCACTGATCCAAAGATCAGACGCAGCATCGGCTTTTGGAAAACAAGACAGATCAGGCTGATCACAACCGAAATTGCCGTAATAATAAACAGCACCTGCCTTGCGGATTCATTTGCCCGCTTCACATTCTTCTGTCCGATATACTGTGCACAGACGATCGCACCTCCTGCCGCCAGCGCAGAAAACGCCTGGATCACCAGCACATTGATCGAATCCACCAGCGATACTGCTGAAATCATGCCAGATCCCATTGCTTACCATCATTGTGTCCGCTGTTCCCATGATGGAGTTCAGAAGCTGTTCCAGAACGACCGGTATCAGAATATCTGCAATCATTTTATTTGTGAACATATGCTTTTGTTCCATTTTCTTTTTAACTCCTTTTTTTCCTCTGCTTCTCTCTTACTTCATTCCTGATTTCAAATAATTTCCAAAAAATCCCTTTGCTATTATGGTCTTCTTAAACTCAGAATGCAAGTATTTTTTTTGCCCTGATGCGTTTAATAGACTGCTTTCTTTCTATCTCACATAGTTTTCAAACCCAAATGAGGCAGAAACCGTTTTTTCATACATACTTTCTACCTATCAGCACATACTTATCTTATCCTGCCGGCAGTTTTTAAGATTTTCACTTTTTTTCTGCCTGTGCCATATCAGATAAGGAGGTTCCCCATGAAAAAAGGAAAAACATTCTGATATTTCATCCCGCAAAAAAAATCCAATCAGAAGATCATCGATTCCTACGATTATCTGTCTAATGCAGCATCTGCGCAGGACTGCACCGGTCTGATCCCTGTCGATTACAAACAGAGCAGAGCTGGAATCCTACGAAGAAGTCTATCATTATCGGCAGCGCCAAAATTGATCCGGAGAAATGTGAGTGACTTCTATCAACCAAATAAGGAACGGTTTCGCTCTTTTTTGTCCGAAACCGTTCCTTATATTTATGCTGGTAACTACTACTATAACATGAAAAAGCATAGAATATCCTTTGTCTCATTTTCTACAAAAAATCATCCCGGTAAATTTCTGGTATCCTGCCTTTTCGCCATCTCCAAAAGAAACCCGCAGGCGCTCGATTTCCCGGCGCGCAGCTTTTCAAAATGTTCGATTGTATCTTTTCCTTCATAGCAATAGCCCTTTGTTCCAACCAGGGCATATTCGCCATAAGAATAAAAATTACTCTGGAGAAATTCCAGACGTTCGGAAAACATTTCCTTCATTTGCACCAAGATAAACGGTAATCTGCATCTTCTATTCCTCATCAAAATCTACTTCAAATACGCCTTCCGGTGTCTTCATGGTCAGGATTCCAAGATTAAAATCATCATCCTGAATCGTGATATGATATTCAAACACAACATCATCATCAAATTTGGAAAGTAAAATATATTCTCCATTTTCCTTTCCTTCAATCTGATCACAGATATCATCGTATACATCCTCTCCGGAAATCAGTCTCGGATATCCGGATGATTTGATTTTCTTTTCAATTGCTTCATATAATTCGTTCATGCTTTCTCTCTCTTTTTTTTTTCATTTTATGTTGTTCTTTTTACGAGAATCTGATCTTACATCTTCTCCCGAAATCGCACATTTTAATTTATGCTGATTTCAGCATAACATACCCGCTCTATATTTTCTACTTTGACCAGGTCAGTTCTTCCTTCCCGGTATAATTGAATTTACCATCATTTTCTCTTCCAGCGCTTTGATCATATGATAAGTATATTCATTGTACGGCATAGGATTCCAAGCTCCTTTCCCATCCGCACAAGCTCGCCGGAGAACATATCGATTTCCGTGTGGCATCCGGCATCCAGATCCTGCAAGGTGGAATATCTGGCTGACGGTGGGACGCACTTCCACGTCCGGACGAGCTTTCGGTCTTACTCATATCGATCCCTTTTGCCTGTGCGACTGCTTCCAGCTCTCTTTTTAATCCGTCACTGATTGCTTTCATGTGCACGCTGTCACGGTAACATCCAACGCCTGCTCCCAGAATCGCCTGCGGCAAATTCTTTGCACACATTCAGGCAAAACTTGCACCAGATCTCTTCCTGAATATACTCTGTAAAGCGGAAATGAATCCCGGTATCTGCAAATAACTCTTCCACTGCTTTCACCCGCTCGCTGTCGAACGGCGCGGACGGTTCTCGAAAATGATTCCAAGTGTGGTCGGTGGATCAAAATGATAACCGTCTTCCTCTTTATGTGAAGCCACTTTAATCAGTGCCGGTAACACATGCTCCATTCCCACTGTTCTGCCAATGATCTCTTCGCTGTCAACACCGTTCATCAGACTCATGATCACCGTATGCTCGCCTGTTACTTTTTGTATACTCTCCAAAGCACCTTCCAGTGAACCGTATTTCAAAGCAACCACCAGCAGATCCACATTATGTGCTTCTTCTGGTGACCACACCTCCGGATGGTAAGTCCTGCCATTATTCGCACATCCGTTCTTTTTCAGACGTTCTGCTCTTTCTCCTTCAGCGATTACTCCAAGCCGGATATCTGATTTTTCAGAAAAGACCCCAGATCACATAGGAGCCTACCGCCCCTGCACCTAAAACTGCAACTGATTTTATCTTCATCTTCTCTCACCTCGTAAATTTTCTATTTTTCAACCTTTCGAGTACCCTTGCCGGATTGCCGACGATTCCCGTCTTTTTTCAATAAAATTCCAAGAACCATGACAAACGCCAGAGATGCTTTGCACGTAAAAGTACCGCTGCCATTTTGTTGTCCTCCTGATGTATGTTATTTTCTCTTTATCCCCGCATCGGTGTCCTGACTTCAATCAGATTGCCGTCCAGATCATAAAAACGGATCACTTTCTGTCCCCAGCTGTACGTCATCAGCCTGGTGACATATTTGGTTTCCGGATACAGTTTTTTCTAATTTTTCAGTAAATGTTTCAATATTCCGCTCTTCAAAATAAAGTTCACAGGAATTATTCTCCGGGACAACTTCTTTTCCTGTAACATCCTTCCAGACTTTTTCGTCCTGTAAAACAAGTCCTTCTGTCAGAATAACGTTTCCATCATTGTCCAGAATGATATCCAGACCAAACAGATCATGATAGAATTTCTTTGATTTTTCAATGTCTTTTACGACAATCAGGATATTCCTTAATCTCATCTTCTCCTCCACAACCTGATTTTTTTACTTTCTATCAGTTTTTTTCTGATCTTCCTGGTAAAAATAGGCTTTTCCTATTCAACTTCCCTTCCCAGTGGCACACCGCCATGGAGGATATCTTCCATCCTATGCACACGACGTTATCCAGATTGCACGGGATTTATTCGACACCTCCAGTGCAAATGGGTTCGCTTTCCTGGAATAGCTACCGCAAATACTTCTGTGTCTTTTCCATTACGTTTTTCAGGATATCAATGTTTTTGTAAAATATTTTCTTTTTCCAATGAATGATTGGCATCCTCATACACATAAATCGGAACTGCCTGATTCTTTGAACATTCAATTACTTTTTTACATCGCTCCACGGATCCGCAGTTCCAATAAATGCAATTGCATCATCATGTTCAAACATAAAAAGTCTGTTCAAGCGGGGTATACAAAATCTGGCAGCATTTTATCTTATATTTCTTAGCATAAGCGGATGCAATAATGGTTCCTACGCTTTTGGAAATAAATAAAACTTCACTGTACTCGTCAAATGCGATTTCTTCAAGCTTCTTTTCTGCCTGCGCATACAAGGACTCAAATGCCTCTTGCATTTTCTTTTTTATCGCCGCACTTGTATATTTTTTGCCATTATAGGAATACTCCTGCATGACTATCTTTTCATATCCATATTCCTGAACCAGTTTTCTTGCATAGTACAAAAAGTGGCTTATCACAATGATAACCAATGCCTGGGAAAAAAATACTGCTATTTTCATGGCATCCTCCTGATTTATCTTTTATTTCCATATTTATCAAAATTTTTCCTGAGTGCAATCTCCGTCGGTATGATCGAACCCACCAGTGGAATCATCTGAAATACACACAGAATTCCCCCGACATTTCCTATGGCATCATTAGACTTTCCAATAACCAGAAGTAACACAATTAAAGATACCACCAAAAAGAATAAGTCCACAGATATACCAGATCTTTCCGCAATAATGATGTGCAAATACCCAGGTGTCCTGATTCTTCATTGACATTGATGTTCTGTAACCAAACACATAATTGATCTGATCCGGTGCTTTTTTCAAAAACATTTTTCCGAAGCCGATCATTGTAAACGGAATCAGTAAATCCATTATAAGCATAAAAAATCCAGAATCCCATAATAGCCACCTCCATTATTTTATCTTTTTTCAGTTTTTCTCAGATACACACCCCCAAATGTCTTATGTTTCAGTTTACTCTCTTGGGACAAATTAATCAACAAACCGTTTTCGGTTCTTGTGCATTTTGTGGTAAAAAAGAAACTGGAAATTTGTGCAAATGCTGGTGAATTCGGTTCTCTATGCAAATCAATTTTTAAGGCAGGACTCGCTCCTTTCGGACTTGCTCTGACTCCTAATATTTCACTGGTGATCATCAACCTGATATTGCAGGGCGTAGGTAATGGAAGTCAGCCACTTATGAGCAAATATTATGGTGAAAAAAAAGGACAAATGACTTAACCGAAGCGAAACATATGGCTTATACTTTTGCTATTATTTATCTGCCATATTACTCGGATAAATTATATGATAAAATAAGGGACTTTTAGTTGCAGGTTGTTCTGGAGTTTCAAAATCTTCAGCGGAGAGCGATTGGCTATCAGATAAAAACACCAATTTCACATTTTTTGCATATCTTAAATGAGAATGTTATACCACCCAGGAGGACTTATGAAAAAAAATTTTATATCCTTACTTTTTGTTTCTGCTATAACTGTCGGCCTTTTATCAGCCTGCAGCTCTGCACCTGCCGATGATAATGCTACGAATCCTAAAACTGAAACCGTCACTTCCCAAGCCAATCATGACACCAATTCTTCTCCTGTCTCTGTGACACTGAACGAAGTCGCCCATTCTATCTTCTATGCCCCCCGCAATACGTTGCGATTGAAAATGGGTATTTTGCGGATGAAGGAATTAATTTGACTCTTGTTACTGGTTTTGGGGTAGTTTAGTTAGTACAAGACAATATTTATTATTTTACCCGTAACTTCTGTCCTACATAGATCACATTCGGATTGCTGATTCCATTCAGCTGCGCAACCTTCTGGTAGGACGTGCCGTATTTAGCTGCAATACCGGAAAGCGTATCTCCAGACTGGACAGTGTAATACTGTGCGGATGAAGCACCTGACTTACCGTTCACGATATTCTGAATCGTATTGTAGTCATATCCGGCGCCTGAAAGACGATTCTTTCTGTCATTTCCGTTGCCCCATTTACCGGCAAGCACTTCCTGTGCGATCTGCTCATTTGATTTTCTGGCAAACGCGGCGTTGATCTTGTTCTGGACTTCTGTGTAACGACTACCGAGAACAACCTTTCTTGTGTCACCGTTACCATATTTACCAGCTTTCACTTCGTTCACCAGTGTATCTACGGATGCAGAATAGATATGGTCGATGAAGCTCTGCACTTCCGTATACCGTGTTCCGAGGGCGTTCTTGCGGTTATCACCATCACCGTACTTGCCCTGCATGACTCCAACAACCAGATCGAGCGTGGATCCGCCCGGGTATTCACTGTCGGTTTCGGTGTTTCTGCCGGTTTGGTTGTGTTTCCTTTTCCAGCGTACTTGTTCCATGCGTCCTTGTCGCCGTAGAATTTATCCAGATCGAGATTACCGCCCCATCCATTCAATCTACCACAAGAGCTATACTGCCGGATAACACAAGTATAAGCTCCCTCATTCCACGGCTTATCCTGATAGCCTGTGGCGTTCATGTCTGCGTACTGTGCAATCCAGAGTCCATAGTTTCCGATATTGTTGAATTTATAGGCTACAGACTGCGAACAATACAAAAAGAGGTCTTACGCCTGTTTTCTGGTATACATAGTCAAGCCAGCTCTTGCACCATGCAAAATCCGAGCTACCAAATGCCGGGTTGCTCTTCCCTCCCAGTCAAGACAGAGAATTGCTTCGCCTACACGTTTTCCGATTCTATCAAGGAAGTAATCTGCTTCTTTCTGGTAATCTCCACCATTCGCATAATGGTAGATACCGAGACACTTTCCGGCGTTCTTAGCCTGTGCGTAAGCTCTTGTGAAATCTGGGTTCACGTAGCCTGTTCCCTCTGTTGCCTTTACGATCACAAAATCGCACGGGGAATACACTGAGGTCAATTCCTGCCTGATAACTTGCAATATCAATTCCATTCATTGCCATAATGTTTCTCCTTTCAAAAAGAGGGCGACTATTCGCCCCATTATTCCTTGTATTTACTTCTGTTCCAGATTTCTGTGATCCGTTCCCAGCCTCCGGTGCTTACCAGATACACAATAAATGCTGCTAGAAATGAGGCAAATACATAATACCATTCAATTACAATTCCATAATAAATGCACAAGACCACCACCGCCACTGGTGTCAGGATCAGTGACACTGCAAGTGCCACCACATTGGTCTGGATCTTTTTTCAGTACCGGCATTTCCTTTATCACCTGTACAACTACGCTCACAAGGAATGCTAAATTCCGATTCCACTAAGTGCATAGGTAATATACTGCATCAACATTTCCGTATTCATAATCGTTACTCTCCTTTTTGTTTTAGATGTAATTCTTCTATTTCCTGTTTCATTTTTGTGATCATGCCATTCCCGCCAAGCCGATGATATGCTTCATACATCTCACAGAAATTTTCATAAGCATAGCTCGGTATCTTACCAAGCTTCATATATTTCCCGTGATATTCAATTAACTGTACCCTAAGAAGTAACATTGTACCGGCGCTGTTTGCATCCCTTTTTTTACGTTCTTCCGCAATCCGTTCATCACGCTCTTTTGCGTCCTGCACCTGTTTCTTTTTTGCTCCTGCAAGAGCCAGACAATATATCCCAATAAGATTGGAAGCGCAATGATATATGTCTGCATCAATACGTCTTTCACCGCTTTTTCTCTCTTTCAATTAAATTTCTTATGATTTTACCGGCTTTGCTGTTCCGGTATACGCTATCGGATAGTCGTAATGGTAATCATACGGATAATCAACCGTTTCCTGGATCTGTACAGAAATCGTAAATTTTTCCTCGGTCGCAACCGTATTTTTGCTTAATTTCACATCTGTAATTTTAAGCATTAAACCACCTCAACTTCTATCCTTGCTTTCCTGATCGAATCCGCAACCGTATAAGTCACTTCCAATATATGTGTTCCTTTTTTCTTTCGGAGCAATCTTGCAGTCAAGATAATGCTCATTGATATCACACTCTCCTTGCACCACGATGTCTGTGTAACGTGCCAGCTCATAAGATGCTGTCAGAATCGTAAATGGCTCATCGTTAGGACTTCGCACCAATAGCTTAACGTGCTTGTCTTCGCCCAGGATAAATCTAATTTTATTCACAACAACACCTCCTTCCGTGTATCGGATAAATTACCTCCACAAAGAGCGGATCTGGCTCTGCGATAACTTGATACTGCTCCGAACTGCCTCTACAGCATAGTCTTTCGGAATAACTGTAACCTTACAGTCTTCCGGAACAATTTCCACCATATAATCAAGTGGAACAAGTCTTACGCATAGAGTAGCCGGATCAACAATCAACAGCATCTTCGTGCAGTATGCGATATTGCCTGCATCATTTTCTGCCGTCAGCTCCACCACATACATTCCATCTAAATCATAAGGGATCGTGACATTCCACCGGTCCCCTTCAGCTCTTTCGAATATTGCTTCTTTTCCATCTATCTTACCGCTTACCTTTACTACCATAGGCGCACCGCCTAGTCGGTAATCTCGACTGCAATAATGAATGTCTTTCCGCAGTCTACTGGATTCGGAGTAAGAGTTACTGACTTAATCACCGGAGCTGACGTATCGACAGTAACCTTACGTGTGACTGTAGTAGTCTTTCCGGCTTTGTCTTTAGCTACGATTGTGATGGTATTTGCACCCTCAGCAAGAGTCACGTCCTTAGTAAATGTTCCGTCTGTTCCGACCGTTACAGTTGCTCCATTTACCGTTACTGTAACTGGCTTAGATGATACGTCATCTGTTTTACCACTTACCGTTACCGTCTTCTTGTTGGTTATAAGGCCATTTGATGGAGCCATGATCTGCAGTGTCGGAGGCACTGTATCAACTGTAAATGTTGCTGTCTTAGGCTGCCGGTACATTACCATCGTTGTCGGATGCCTTGACCGAAATCGTATGTGATCCATCTTTTAACGTCGGTGATGTGCACGTGCACTTATATCCACCGTCAATAGCAGTCTTTGTTACCGTCGATACGGCTGTACCATCAACTGTTACTGCGATTGTTCCTGCATTTACTCCGGAGTCTGTATCTTTTACCTGGAATTCGATAGTCGGAGTTGTATTTGTGATATAAGCTCCTGCAGACGGAGACGTGATCGTGATAGTCGGTGCTGTCTTTTCTTTTTACACGGAGTTTAAGTGATGCGCCGAGAGTAGCATGACTCTGATCTACCGTGGTAGTATTGCCAGCCTCATCTGTAGCCTTTACTGTTCCGCCAAGAACATGATCCGGCTGATTATAGCTCGACTTACTTGGAGCTGTAACCGTAGCTTCCCATTTCCCGGAGGTCGAATTATAGGTCAGATTGTATGCCTGACCATTAAATATATATTGAGCTGTTTTTACTGCCATCTACGCTTCACCTCTACTGCTTGTCTTCTGTTACCAGATCTTCTGCTCCGGAATCAATCAGGACCTCTTTTACCTTGTCCTTTAAAAGTCTCGGTACCTGTGAATAAGTTTTCTTTCCTAACATAATCTGCTGTGCCCATAACATTGCCATCATTTCTTTTCCTCCTGAAATTTGTAATAATATGAATAAAAATAAAATGGTTAATACAATTATCGTTTTACTGATATACCGTTTCAGACATTTCCAAAATGCATCCTTCGAGCATTTCATTTTCTCCTCCGCTTTTTTCGACTCTTGACTGCAGGTTCGTATTTTTCTCTTCTGCTTCTTTAAGTCGTGCCTCCAGAGTCGCTATCCGGCTGTCCGGATCCTCTCCTTCCCGGTACATTAACACACCAAGAATGCCGGCCGTGTACTTCACGATTGCATCGAGCTTTGTGTAGTTTTCATACACAACGGTATCTGCATCCCGTTCGCTCACAGACATTCTCTTAGTTGTTGTCTGATCAGAGAATAAAGTCTTCAGCTGATCCTCGTGTGCTGAAATGGTCTTGATCAGAAGTGCGCCATCCGTCTGCTCAGTGACCTGCTGGATCTGCAGTTCCTGACCATCATTGAATGTGATTTTCATTTTTCTGTTTGCCCCTTTCTTCTTTTAGAGGGATTCTGAACTAAATAGCAATTTATATGAAACTTATATAGATTCATCCACAAAAAAGCATTTGTATACGATTCCCTAAAAATAGGATTCAAATATGTGCCGGAACAATTTACGTATATGCCTCATTGCAAAAAAAATGGCACTGGATATACGGGTGTAAGTACCAAAATAGAACAATCAACATTTCCAAAACCGTTTAAATTTTTAAGAGGTTGTACAATAACTCAAAATAGTGACGATTGGGTTATGATTCTTGGAAAAACCACAACCTTGAATGGAATCTCCCAACTTCGATTAGGATATTTTTGCAAAGATATACAAATAAAGCTTTTTATATGGACTATATTGCAATCGGAACATATTAGAATTATTTCCATTTTCCGATTATAAGCATATCAGCTTGTACATAACACATTCCTTGCTTTGGACTGTAGCCTTATCCATTTTTGGTTCCATAGGGACCTTTACTTTCTTGGCTATTCAGTATCACTAAAACCGAAAAAATATTGATATCAAAATTGCAGGACGTAGATTTTCAAATAATACTAACTTTCTATTGGTTTATATGTTGTTTGAAAATAGATCCAGTCTCCCTATTTCAATAACGGATATTTCGGTACAACTAGACTCCACTTGGTATCCTTTGCGAAAAGTCCCAATCGTTGCTCTAACCGAAACGTCAAGACACAACGGAGAAATCACTTCTCAGCATGAGCACTACACCTTACCGTTTCCTATTTTCATAACTGGTCTTGGTGGCACTTCTGGATATGTCTATTTTGAATTTCCAGAATCTTCGCTTCCACTCGATGCCACTCATTTGAATTTTCTAGTTTCAACCAATCGCGGTACGGCAATTGAAAAGAAATTGTCGCTTGGCCGTCAGCTTGATTAACATATTTTCGTTCTGTAACCGTGATTCCATCGACCATCTCATCCCTCCTTACTTTTCCAGAAAATAATCCACGGTTACGCCGAAGTAATCTGCAATTTTTTAACTTATCAGCTTTAGGAACATAATTTCCATTTTTCCAATTTGATAAAGTTGCTGTTGAGACTCCGGTTTCTTTAGATACCTGATAAGCTGTTTTGTCTGTTTTATCCAATAGTATCTGTAATTTTTCGTACACTTTTACACCTCCCATAATTCAAATATAGTTTGACATTAGCTAAGGTTTCTTATATAATCAAATTATCACCTAAGTTACACAAGAAACCAAAGCTATTAACTTAGTTATCTAAGCTATATCCGTACTATAGCATAGTTTTCTATGCTAGTCAATACTTTTAGCATAGTTTTCTAAGTTATTTTGAAAGAGGAAAATTATGTATGAGAAATTTGAAGCATTATTAAAAAATACGGCGTAACTGCCTATAGAGTTTCTAAAGAGACAGGCGTAACAACTGCTACCCTAACAAGCTGGAAACAAGGCAAATACACACCTAAACGTGAAAAGTTGCAGAAAATAGCCGATTATTTCGGAGTTACAGTTGAATACTTTACGGGTGAAGAAAAGAACGATGATCCGCATGAGCTCACAGCAAAAGATGAACGGGATATCGCAAAAGATATGGAAAGCATCCGGAACAAATTATTAAACGGTTCGGATGGTCCTCTTTCTTATGACGGAGAACCAATTCCAGAAGAGGATGCCGAACTGCTCCTTGGACAGATTGAACTGATGATGCGCCGATTGAAACCTATTAACAAAGAAAAATACAATCCGAACAAGAACAAAAAAGTAGGTGGTAGATCTTGAAAACACATGATGTTAAGCACTTAGTTGCTCGCTACGTCAAAAAAAATTTGAAACCAGAGATCCTTTTGAACTGGCAGAACACCTAAATGTAGAAGTCCAAACTGGACCCATGGGAAGCCGATCGGGATGCTACATGTTCCTGAAGAACCACAAATGTGTATTTTTAAATGAAGATCTGGAAGACCATGAACGAATACTTGTCATGGCTCACGAACTGGCGCATTCGATTATGCACCGGAAGGAGAATTGTTATTTCATCCGGAACAAAACTCTTCTACTGACTTCCAAGATGGAAATTGAAGCAAACACATTTGCTGCAGAGCTTCTGATTCCCGATGATTTGATATACGAAAATCCGGGATTAAGTAAAGCACAGATTGCTCGAATTGCCGGGTATGATGAAAAAATAATGGAATTTAAAATGATAAAGAATGAGGAAATTTAAAATGAAAATAGGAATGAGGAAACCTAGCATCAAAAAAATCATTCAAAGCCAGAACTACAGGCAAAGCTAAACGCGCAGTTAAAAAAGGCCGTAATTCCTGGATATGGTAAGAAAGGTATGGGATGGATAAAGGATCCCAAAAAAGGCTATAATAAAGTCTATAATAAAACAACTTTTGGTGTAAATGATGTCGTTAAGACTGTTTCTGAACTTCTTCTAACAAAAACAAGAATGGCTCTAGTAAAAATACAAAAAAAACATATAAATTCAGCTGCCAAAACATCAATACATCAGGAAAAAGCTGTTACAAAGCAAAAACTTGATTACAACATATTAGTGAATGCGAAACCTGCTCTTTCAGAATCTGTCATTATTGGAATTATAGGCATTATTATTTTCTTATTTTCCAAAATAATTGGAGCGATTATACTCGCAATTGCCTTATATCTATTTTGTGATTACAAGCATCGAACATCCACAAATGATTATATATCTGACAAAGATCTGGCAAATTGGATTTCAATACTAAAAAAATACTATGACCCCACAGCTCAGATAGATGATTATTCGCAAGCCTTGGATTATACGAAAAACCTTCTCGCGAGTCAGTATAAAGACTTAAAAAAATATTATGATATGATTTCTGAGAAAAAAAGAACTTGCGCAAAAAGATAAGCTTTCTTTAATTCAATCCTCAAATACTGTATTAGATTTTGAAAAGTATGTAACTTACCGCACATCCGATATGCGTTTTCAATCTGATAGAATTCGGGAAAAACGAGAACGAGCCGCACGTGAGTATATAGACACTGAATACCAAAAAAGCTGTTGATCATGCTATTACTTTAAAAACCGAAAAAGGAAAATTAAATCAATTAGAAAAAGTTCAAATCCATCTTATCAGAAAATTTATTGACTATATATCCTCAATATGAGGAATATATAAACGAAAAAATAAATAAAAATGACTTTTAAATTAAATTCAAAAAACCGCTCCTGCGCCAACAGGAACGGTCGAGCGATGGAAACATACGCCAATATGTTTCTCTATTAAGTACTCGAAGAGATACCCAATTTCCAAATAATATTGTATCATCTTCGGAGCAGCCACGCAAGAGAACTAATCGTAACTATATAAACAATTACATTTTTGTTTCCAAAAGAAATGAGGTGAATATATGGGACGTAATTTAACAAAAAGAAGAGCTTAAACGACATAAAAGAAAAGGCTTTGGCAAAAATGGAACACTATATCGACTCTTTGATCAATAGTCCAGATTCTAAAACCAGTGGAAAAGCTGACAAATTAAGTTATTGGCTTGAAGATTGGTCTACTTTTCTCGATTTTGAATCTCGTTTTTCCCCATCCAGTTTAAGAAGATACAAACGAGGTGAAATCATAAAAAGTCCATCTTGGTTATAATATTGGTAGCGAAGAAGGTGGGTTGCACTATTGCGTTGTTGTCGAAAAAAATAATTCAAAGAACTCCCCTGTAATAACTGTTGTTCCGCTTACCTCTGTTAAGAAGAAATCTGATGTAGATCATCTTCATAAAGGTTGTATCTATTTAGGTAACGAACTATACACAGGGTTAGTTTCCAAAATTACTTATATTCAAAGACCTCTGGAAAAAAGTCTTTGACCTCAAGAAAGAAGTTGACGCCACTTACAAAACTCATCCAGAAGACATGCATAAATTCCAAAAAGGATTTAGAGGATTGTGCAAAGGGATTTATTGTTATTAAAAAAGAATGAGAAACGAAATCAATAAAGCAAAACTTGGTAGTATTGCTTTAGTTGGACAAATCACAACCATCAGCAAAATACGAATTTATGATCCGAAAACTAATTTCGATATTTTAAGCAATGTAAAGCTTTCCAACGAAAAAGCTTGATCGCATAGATCAGGAAATTATTTCTAACTTTACAAATAGAAAAATTTAAAAATCAACATATTTTATTGACATTTTCATATAATGAGGTATATAATAAATAAGCTAAAACAAAAGCCGTTAACCGGCAGTATACAAACAATGCTCCCAGTCATCTGGCGAGCCGTATTTATTGAAAGACCTCGTAGAAATGCGAGGTCTTTTTACGTTATATAAACATTTTTTTCAAAATAAAACCGCTCCTGCGCCAACAGGAACGGCTCAAGACTAATGCCCCAGAAGGATACACCAGTACGTTCAAAATATAGTGTATCATCTTCGAGCGCCCACCGCAAGCAGAACTCATGTTCTTCTGCTGGCTGTTATTTTTATACTCATTTTACGTATATTGAAGAGAAAGGTGATATAATATGCCAAGTAAAATTGAACGCTGTGCCATTTACATCCGTGTGTCTACCGCTGAACAGATGATGCACGGTAAATCCCTGGAAGCACAAAAAACAGTACCTGACCAATTACGCCAAAGAACATAATATGACCGTTGCTGGAGTTTATGCTGACGAGGGTAAAACTGCCCGTAAAGAATTAAAAAAGAGAAAAAGCTATCCATTCACTCCTCGAAGATGTAAAAGCCGGAAAAATTGATGTGATCATCTTCTGGCGGATTGACAGATGGTTCCGTAACCTGTCTGATTTTTACAAGGTACAGGAAGTCTTGGACGATAATAACGTCCGATGGATCAGCACCAGTGAACCCGGAATCAATATGGAAACTAGAGACGGTCGACTGCAGCTGAATGTAGTCCTGTCTATTGGCCAGAATGAAGTGGATACTACCAGCGAACGTATCAAATTCGTAAATGAAGCATCTATCCGGCAGGGAAAACTGATCTTCGGTGATGTGAATATGGGGTACGGCTACAAATCTGGAATCATTGACGGCGTAAAACGCATGGTAAAAGATCCTGATCGAGAAGACACTGTAAATGCCTTTTATCGTTTTTTCTTTAAGCACCATGCAAAAGGGCTTTCCATGCGCTATATTCAGGAAAAATTATGATCCGGATTTTACATGGGCGAATATGCGAACACTGCTGTCGAGTGAATTTTACAAAGGAACCTATCGCGGGATTCCATACTGCCCTGCTTACCTGACAGAATCTGAATGGAACAATCTGCAGGAAATACAGAACGCAAATGTTAAGCGTGCTCCTTCTGGCCGGATTTATCTTTTCAGTGGCATGATAAATTGTCCGATCTGTGGACGCAGGCTTAGCGCAAGAGGCGGTTCGTCCATTATCAACAGGAAAAACCGGTGCCAAAAAAGTATACTGCTATTACCGATGCAACAAAGCTTTTATTGATCACATATGTTCTTACAGACATATGGTTAGTCAGAATCTTATGAGAACGATACCTGATTGATCATCTGGAATACGAATACAATAAATTAAAAATAAAATGTGAAAAAATTGAAAAGGAGCAAGAAAAAGAAGAAAAAGTTCAGACCCCGGAAAAGCTTCAGAAAAGAATTAGAACGATTAAATCTTCTCTTCCAGAAGGGACGAATTGAATGGGATTATTACAGTAAGGAATATGACCGGATTGAAAACGAACTGAATGAATTGTTAAATGTGACTCCGGAATTAGAACCTGATTATGCTCATCTGGAAGAGCTGCTGAATACAGACTTTAGAACAATGTACTACAATTTAACCCAAGAAAACCGCAGAGCCTTCTGGCATTCTATTATCCGGGAGATTCACCTGAACACTGATCATACTGTCGACTCTGTTGATTTCTTATAGCGTCTTGTACTAACTGGTTGACTCCGTTTGGGGCGGATAAAGTTATGACCGCCGTCCTCTCCGGTGAGGCAGATATTGGCTTTATGGGAAGTGAATCTTCGATTTATACTTACCAGGAGGGTGCAAATGATGTCATCAAAAACTTCGCACAGCTTACGCAACGCGCCGGAAACTTTCTGGTCGCACGTGAAGAAATGCCGGATTTTTCATGGGATGATCTGAAAGGAAAAGACGTTCTTGGCGGAAGAAAAGGTGGAATGCCGGAAATGGTCTTTGAATACATTTTGAAAAAACGGAATTAATCCACAGAAGGATCTTTCTATCAACCAGAGTATTGATTTCGGTTCAACCGTTACGCATTTTCCGGTGGGCAGGCAGACTATACCATCGAATTTGAACCGAGCGCTACTGCCCTTGAAGCGGAAAATTCCGGTTATGTCGTTGCTTCTCTCGGCGTCGATTCCGGTTATGTCCCCTACACCGCCTATAGTGCCAAAACAAGTTATCTGAATGCTAATCCGAACATCATCCAGAAATTCACCAATGCCCTGCAAAAGGAATGGATTTCGTTCAGTCCCATACTCCGGAAGAGATTGCAAAAGTCATTGCACCACAGTTCAAGGAAACCGATCTCGCTACAATTACAACCATTGTCAGCCGTTACTACGAACAAGACACCTGGAAATCGGATCTGATCTTCAACGAAGAAAGCTTCAATCTGTCGCAGGATATTCTGGAAAACCCGGTGAGCTGAAAGAGCGTGTTCCTTATGAAGAACTAGTTACGACTACCTTTGCGAAGAAGGCCGCCCACTAAATAAAAGCGCAGACGCTTCATTTTTTAAGCCAGCGTCTGCGCTCTATTCTTACATTTTAAAATTTATCTTTCTGAAACTCTTACCGGATATATCCCTCCTGATAAGCCTTCTGCTTATTGAATGTGTACATCTCCGCAAAGGATGCCTGTACATACGGATTTACATAAAAATCGCAAGAAGTCCACAGGTAACCGCACTCAGCAGATACCATCCAAGGAATGACAGATCCATGATAAATGCTTCCATTTTTTCTCCATCCATCATCTGTTTACTGATCTGGAATGCTTCTTTGTAATCCATTGCCGGATTCTCAGCAATAATATATGGTACCATCAGGTATTCATAATGCTTAACGATTCCAGGTACCACCAAAAGCAGACTCCAAAGTGTAGTAAATAAATCTCTTAAGAACATGGTAAGAACAATATTAACATAATGTCCGGAACGGAAACCGTCAAGCAATGTTCCGATTCCCGGCTGTGCAGTCTGGTTCAGGATAAAGAACCGATATCCACCCATTTTCAGGAGATTACCTACAAATACTTTTGCCACAAGGACAATCAGTATTACTACCGTTGCGATTCCTGCAAGTAATCCGGTAATCATTCCCACATTAAATAAATTTCCACTATATATATCTGAATTCTCACTTACCCGTCTTGCACTGGATTCGCCAGAGACTGTGCCAAAGATTCCCATCAGAAGCGCAACTACAACGGCTGACACATAATTCTTCTTAAATGCCATATTGCCTCTCATTTTAAGTTCTGCTCTATTCCACATCATATACCTCTCCTCCTTCGAATACATTGATATGATTCTCACTACCTATACTTTATCATCTGTAAATCTGTCAATCACTTTACTGATTTTCTATCTGCTCAGCAAGATCATTCAAGTACACCCATCTGTCCATCTTTTCTTCCAGTGTTGTTTCTGTTTCTTCTTTCTCTTTCATAAGTTCGGACAACTTCACGGAATTGGTGGCATTCTTAACCATCTCCCGATCCAGCTTTTCGATCGTCTCTTCCAGCTTTGCGATATCCTCATCGATCGTCTCGTATTCCCGCTGTTCCTTATAAGAAAATTTCAGCTTTTTTCCCGCGCTTCCAGATCTTTTGCTGTCAGACTCACCGGTCTGTGCAGAAGCTGCATCTGACATATTTTCTGCAATTGTCTGTCCGTCTTTCGGTTTTCAAGCTCCACACGGATCAGATAATCGGAGTATCCACCTTCCGACTGGCGGATTTTTCCACCTCCATTAAATGCAAAAATACGACTGACAGTACGATCTAGGAAGTACCGGTCATGGGATACAATCAGAATAATACCATCAAAATGATCCAGATAATCCTCCAGGATTGTCAGCGTCTGGATATCTAGATCATTGGTTGGCTCATCCAGGATCAGTACATTTGGTGCTTCCATCAAAACACGTAGTAGATAAAGTCTCCGTTTCTCGCCTCCGGATAACTTTTCGATCCTCGACCACTGCATTGCCCCGTCAAAAAGAAATCGTTCCAGCATCTGGGACGCGGTAATCTTCCGTCAGAAGTTGCAATGTACTCACCTGCTTTTTTACATAATCAATGACACGCTCGGATTCATCCATATATTCATTCTCCTGCGAGAAATAGCCAATCTTGATTGTCTGTCCAATTTCATGATCCCGTTGATAATCTTGAGCGGCGTCGATTTTCCACATCCATTATGTCCAATAATTCCGATTCGGTCTTTCTTCAGAAAAATATAAGAGAAATCTTCGATCAGCTTCTTTTCTCCATAAGATTTGCAGATTCGGAAAGTTCGATTGTTTTTATTCCCCATACGGGAAGCCACAGAATCCAGCATTACTCGCTTTTCTTCCTGAATATCTTTCATTTCCTGCATAGCATGAATCCGGTCAATATGCGCTTTCTGTTTGGTACTTCTCGCCCTTGCGCCGCGGTGTAGCCATTCCAGCTCCGTACGCAAAAGGCTTTTCTCTTACGTTCTGTGGCAAGCTCCATGTTCTGACGCTCGGCTTTCAGACGCACAAACTCGGAATAATTGCCTGGATAGTTATATAATTTCCCATGATCAACTTCCACGATACGATTTACCACACGGTCCAGGAAATAACGGTCATGCGTAACCATCAGGATCGCTCCCCGGAATTGGATCAGATATTCTTCCAGCCATTCGGACATCTCATTGTCCAAATGGTTCGTCGGTTCGTCAGGAATAAGAATGTCTGCCGGTGTTAAAAGTGCCCGGACAAGTGCCACCCTTTTCTTCTGTCCGCCGGACATATGCTCAATCTTTTCATCATAATCGGTAAATCCAAGCTGATTCAGCATAGACTTTGCTTCTGCCTCGATCGTCCAGCGGTTCAGCTCATCATAATTTCCTTCTGTTGCGCGCAGAAGAATTGTTGTTCCTGCTTCAAATACCGGCGTCTGCGGAAGATAGCAGATCTTCACCTGATTCCCCATGCTGATCGTTCCGGCATCACTTTCTTCGATTCCGGCAACGATTTTCAGCAAAAGTGGATTTACCCATTCCGTTGACTCCGATCACACCAATTTTTTCATTTTTATTGATTCCAAATCCCACATCATCCAGAAGCACACGATCCGTATAGGCTTTGGATACATGTTCCATTGTCAGTAAATTCATATATTTTCTAAGAAAATATATTTCAGGATAAACAGTATCACCAGTACATACGTCAGTACACTGATCTTCTTTTCTTTTTTGCTTTTCCTGTAAGTACGTCGATTACTACATAAGAAATCACTCCCATGGAAATACCTTCTGAAATACTGTAGCAGAATGGCATTGCCGCGATACAGATAAAGCACGGAATTCCTTCGCTGTAATCACTGAAGTTAATTCCTGCCACATTGCTCAGCATATAGAAGCCGACGATGATCAGTGCCGGAGCTGTCGCAAAGGACGGAATTGCAAGAAAGATCGGTGATAAGAAAAGGGAAATTCCAAACAGAATCGCTGTTGTCAGGGATGTTAAACCTGTACGTCCTCCTTCTGTTACACCAGAAGCACTCTCTACGAATGTTGTTGTTGTAGAAGTTCCGAGTACTGCTCCAACGGTTGTTGCAACCGCATCTGCCATCAGCGCACCTTTGATTCTCGGAAGCTTTCCGTCTTTGTCAAGCATGCCTGCCTTTGTAGATACACCGATCAGAGTTCCGAGTGTATCAAAAGATCTACGAAAAGGAATGCAAATACTACAACAACGAATTCCAGTGAAAATACATTCTTAAAATCAAGCTTTCCAAATACCGGTGCAAGGCTTGGAATTGCAAGTCCGAAACTGAAATCCGGAAGCAGACTGTAGAATCCGATCTCCGGATTCGGTACATAAATACCCGCTATCTGACAGATGATTCCAAGTATCCATGTGATCAGATACCCCAAAGGATATTTCCTTTGATGTTCTTAATCACCATGATTGCTGTGATCAGCACACCTATGATTGCAAGAAGTACAGTAATTCCAACGTTATTGAAGCTTGCTTCCACTCCATTTGCCTGATTATATGCATCTACAGAGAAGAGCTGTACCAGAGTAGATCCTCCGACAACGATATTCGCATTCTGAAGTCCGATAAATGCAATGAATAATCCGATACCAACGCTGACTGCTGTCTTAAGACAAGTTGGGATCGCATTGAAAATAGCTTCTCTGACATTCGTCAGTGAAAGAATAATGAAAATAATACCCTCTGCAAATACTGCAGTCAGTGCAGTCTGCCATGAGTAGCCCATACCAATTACTACGGTATAAGCAAAAAGTAGGCATTCAGCCCCATACCGGGAGCCAGGGCAAACGGATAGTTTGCAAATGCCGCCATACACAGCGTACCGATCAATGATGCAAGTGCTGTTGCAGTAAAGACTGCCCCCTGATCCATACCCGCGCGGAAAGAATGCTTGGATTGACTGCCAGGATATACGCCATCGTCATAAATGTCGTAATACCTGCAAGAATCTCAGTTTTGACGTCGGTGTGATTTTCTTTAAGCTTAAACACCTTTTCCAACATATTGTTTTCCTCCTGCTGTCTGTCTCGGATATTCCCTTCACTCCTTAAAATATCCTCGTACAATTTTCTTGTAGCAGAGAATATTTTAGCAAAAAAAAAGAGAAAGTAAACACATTACTTTCTCTCTGATTTCTAACTCTTGTTCGCTATTACTGTTCATAGTAGCTGTATACCGCAACTATTTGCTCTCTCTGATCTTCTTTCTGAGCGGAAGTACAATTGCAGGGGATACGGATAATTCGTCTAATCCCATGCTTAAGAATTCTTCGGTCAGTTCGAGGTCAGCTCCGAGTTCGCCGCAGATTCCGATCCATTTGCCTTCTGCGTGGGCATTTTCGGCTGCCATGCGGATCATTGCAAGGACTGCCGGGTGGTGCGGATCGTAGAAGGCATCCAGCTTCTGGTTCTGACGGTCGATTGCCAGCGTGTACTGGGTCAGATCATTGTATTCCCTACGCTGAAGAAATCCACTTCTTTTTGCAAGCTCACGGCTCATCATAACGGCAGCCGGTGTCTCAATCATGATTCCCAGTTCCACATCCTCACGGAACGGGATCTGTGCCTCACGAAGCTCTTCTTTGACCTCTTCGATGATCACCTTGATCTGCTTCACTTCTTTTACCGAAATGATCATCGGGAACATAATGGCGATCTGTCCGTAAGCAGATGCCCGGTACAAGGCACGAAGCTGGGTCTTGAAGATCTCCGGTCTTGTCAGGCAGATACGGATTGCCCGGTATCCCAGTGCCGGATTTTCTTCTTTTGTCAAGTCCAAAGTAATCCACCTGCTTGTCTGCTCCGATATCCAGGGTACGGATAATGACCTTTTTGCCTGCCATATTTTCTGCAACCTGTTTGTATACCTGGAACTGCTGTTCTTCGGTCGGGAAATCTTCGCTTTCCAGATACAGGAACTCACTTCGGAAAAGTCCGATCCCTCCTGCATCATTTTTTAGTACGGCGCCCACATCGGAAAGATTACCGATATTCGCATAGACATTGATCTTCTGTCCGGAAAGGGTGACATTCTCTTTGCCCTTCAGTTCTTCCAGAAGTGTTTTCTGTCTGCGGTCTTCTTCGCGCTTTTCGGTCATAGCCTTCATGGTCTCTTCATCCGGATCAATGTAGACGGTCCCGGTAAAGCCGTCGATGGCTGCCATATGTCCGTCATATTCTTTTGCAAGCCCTTCTCCCAGACCAATAACGGCCGGGATGTTCATGGTCCTTGCAAGGATTGCCGTATGGGAATTTGCTGATCCGTACATGGTTGCAAATGCAAGCACTTTGGACTTGTCGAGCTGAACAGTCTCACTCGGTACCAGATCATCTGCTTTGCCACGATCACCGGTTCATCTGCCACAACACCGCTTTCCCCGGCATCCGAAAGGATACCGAGAAGTCGGTCCGATACATCTTTTACATCGGTCCGCACGTCCCTGCATGTAAGCATCATCCATAGATGCAAACATCTGGGAGAAGTTATCTCCTGTCGTCGCAACAGCATACTCTGCGTTGACTGCCTGGGTGGTAATAATATTCTTAATCGAATCCACATAATCCAGATCCATCAGCATCATCTGATGTACTTCAAAAATTGCCGCATTGGCTTCTCCTACATCTTCCATTGCCTTGTCATACAACTCACCGAGCTGTGCGATCGCAGTCTCCTGGGCATCCTCAAAACGTGCCACCTCTGCTTCGGTATCCTCTACATGATACCGTCTTACCTGCTTTTCCTGTCTTTTATAGAAAGCAATCTTCCCGATGGCTACGCCACCAAAAACACTTTTATCCACTTAGTGTAATCATAATCCTACAGATTCTCCTCTAATACTTTCTGGATTTCCGCGATTGCTTCTTCTTCGTCTTCGCCTTCAGCTGTGATGATAACCTCATTTCCCTTTTTTACACCAAGACTCATAACTGCCATAATGCTCTTTGCATTGACTTCACGTGTATCTCCTGCTTTTTTGATCTTAATATCTGAAGTTTTTTCGCAATTGCTTTTACCAGAATTCCTGCCGGTCTTGCGTGGATTCCCTGTGCATCTGTTACTACATACTTAAATTCTTTCATGATTCAACACTCCTGTTCTTTAAAAAATATTTAGAAAATTAATAAGTTACTACTCTGCTTTCAATGGCTTTTTGAGTAATACAATTCCCGCCATTGCTACGACAGCTCCTACAACCAATGCTATCAAAAACATCAATGGATTGTCAATAATTCCGATGACAAAAATTCCTCCATGCGGAGCTCTTGATCCGCATCCAAACATCATGGATAATGCGCCTGCTATTGCAGAACCAACTATACATGGCGGAATGATTCGAAGCGGATCAGATGTTTTTAAATGGAATGGCTCCTTCTGTGATAAAAGAAAAGTCCCATGATGTAGTTTGTGATACTTGTCTGCTGTTCACTCTTTGTGAAACGGTTTTTAAAAAAATGTGGTGGCAAGTGCGATTGCGATCGGTGGAACCATACCTCCGATCATAACAGATGCCATAATATCAAACTGTCCACTTGCGATGGATGCCGTTCCAAATACATATGCCGCTTTGTTGAACGGTCCGCCAAAATCAATGGACATCATACCTGCAAGAACCGCTCCCAGAAGCATCTTGCTGGATTCTCCCATTCCGGAAAGGACATTATTCAGCCAGGTGTTAAATGCTCCAACCGGTGGGTTTACGATAAAGATCATAAATGCTTTGCCATGATCAGAATCCCAAAGAATGGATACAGAAGAACCGGTTTTGTCCCTTCCAGAGTTTTCGGAAGCTTGTCAAACAATTTCTTCAATCCGATCATCAGGTATCCTCTTTGCAAATCCGGCGATCAGTGCACCGAAGAATCCGGATGAAATCCATGCGTCTTCTGCAAGAAATACAGAAGTTCCGGCTTTTGCAAAGAAGTCCGCCTACAATACCAGGCATCAATGCCGGTCTGTCACCAATTGCCATTGCAATATAACCGGCAAGGATCGGGAACATCATCCCAAACGCTGTATTTCCAACGGTGTTGAAGAATTTTGCAAGTGGAGTTCCACTACCAAATGCTTGCTGTACCTGCATTAGCACCGTCAACCAGAAAAGAAAGTGCGATCAGGATTCCACCGCCGATTACGAACGGAAGCATATGGGATACTCCATTCATCAGGCTCTTATAAATCTTGCGTCCGATGGTATCTCCGTCAGCTGACGCACCACCCTCTTCTGTTGCTCCACCCTTGCTGTGATAAACTGGAGCATTTCCACTCAAGGCACGTTCGATCAGCTCCTGTGCTTTGTTGATTCCGTCAGATACCTTTGTACTGATCAGCGGCTTGCCGTCAAATCTTGCCATTGCGACATCCTTGCAATGATGATACAGTCGCAGGCAGCGATTTCTTCCGGTGTCAGTACGTTCTTGGCACCACCAGATCCATTTGTTTCTACCTTGATGGTAACTCCCATTTCTTTCGCTTTCTTTTTCCAGACCTTCCGCCGCCATGTAAGTATGGGCGATACCGGTCGGGCATGCGGTAACTGCGAGGATCTGATACGGTTTTGCAGATGCATCCGCCGGAGCTTCTGCTTTTTTTCTGCTTCTTCCGGGAATTTTTCTTTCTCGGCTGCATCAACATAAGCAAGAAATTCATCAACATCCTTTGCATGAAGCAGACTTGTTTCTGAAATCCTCATCCATCAGAAGCATGGACAGACGACTGAGTACTTCCAGATGTACATTGTCCTCTGTATTCGGTCTTTGCGATCAGGAAAATAAGATATGCCGGTTCTCCGTCCAGAGAATCGTAATCTACACCCTCCGGAAGCACCATGGCTGCAAGTCCCGGTGCGCTTACTGCTTCAGTCTTGCCATGCGGGATTGCAATGCCTTCACCAATTCCTGTAGTTCCTTCTTCTTCTCGTTTGAAGACGGTTTCACGATAGGTGTCAATGTCATTGATGTTCCCGCCTTCTGCCATCAGATCGACCATTTCACGGATGACCTGCTCTTTGGAGTCTGCCTTGCCATCGAGGCAAATACTTTGCTTTTTGAGTAAGTCTGTAATCTTCATCTTGTCATTCCTCCCATTTGCTTTTATATATGGTACACTTCTGCCGGTTCTCCAAGAAGTGCAACAATCTCATCTCTTGTAGCGAGCCACGAACAGAATGCCGAAGCGCTTCCTGCCGCCACACCCAGGCGGAATGCTTTTTCCATATCTTTTGTATTCAGATATCCGGTAATAAATCCTGCCACCATAGAATCACCTGCGCCAACAGAATTGACAACCTTTCCTTTCGGAGGCATGGTCTCATAGACTTTTCCATCCTTTGTCACAAGGATCGCTCCGTCACCTGCCATGGATACCAGTACATGCTGTGCTCCAAGTGCCTGTAACTTCTTCGCATAAATGATGATGTCTTCTTTTCTCTTCAGTTCTACGTTAAACATCTCACCTAACTCATGGTTGTTCGGTTTGATCAGGAACGGATGATATTTCATAACTTTTAAAAAGAAGATCCTTGGTTGCATCCACTACAAAACGGATTTCTTTTCCGGAAAGTCTCTCCAGGATTCTCTCATAAATATCTTCCGGCAGAGTATTCGGAATACTTCCTGCAAGGATCAGTACATCGCCTTCTTCCAGCTTATCCAACTTTTCATATAATGCCTGAATTGCTTCTTCTGTGATAACCGGTTCCCTGTCCGTTGATCTCAGTCTCAGTTCCTGCATTGATCTTTACATTGATTCGGCTATTACCTTCTTTTAACGGGATAAAATCTGTCTCACATCCGAACTCTTCCAGCATCTTTTCCAGTACATCTCCGGTAAAACCGGCCTTGAATCCAAGAGCTTTGCTCTTGTGTCCCAGATTAGAAAGGATTACGGATACATTATTGCCCTTTCCACCCGGATAGATATGTTCGCTTGTTGTCCGGTTGATCTCTCCCGGGATCAGCTGATCTGCCTGTACCACATAGTCCAAAGACGGGTTAAATGTCACTGTGTAAATCATTATTTTTGCAACCTCCACAATATTTTTATATTTGTTAAATGTAGCATCCTTAAGCTTTGTTGTAATGATGTCCACTGCATCCAGTTCTGAAAATGTTACCGGTGCTACCTGACCGAATTTGGTTGAATCTGCAAGGATGTAAGCCTTTGCGCTTCTTAAGATTGCCATCTCTTTGATCGCGACCTCCCGGATATCCGGTGTGGTGCATCCACTCTCTATATGAATCCCATTGGTTCCGAAGAATCCTTTTTGTGAAATGGTATCTTCCCAGGGTTTTCATTGCTTCCTCTCCGACCAGTGCCAGCGTTGCTTCTTTTAATTCCCCACCGATCAGATAAACTATACATCCTTTCTGTGTCAGCTTCTTCGCATGCATGATTCCGTTTGTCACATACACAGCGTCCTGCTCTGTCAGAAAATCAATCAGAAAATCAGTGGTTGTCCCTGCATCGATATAGACGAAATCATCTTTTTCAATCAAAGATGATGCATACTTTCCGATCTGCACCTTTTCATCAATGTTCAGATCCTGTCTGACTGCAACAGATTCGTCTCTGGTGTACTGCGCCATATTGACTGCGGTTGCACCACCATGTACCTTGATCAGCTTTCCTTTTTTATGAAGTGTTGTCAGATCTCTTCGTATCGTTGACTCTGACATATCCAGAAGCTCGGTCAGTTCCTGAACAGTGATTGTCTTGTGTTTATTCACTAATTTCAGAATTTCACTGAATCTTTCTTCTGCAAGCACTTATCTCACCTCCATTTCGACTGGTTATGACTGATTTATTCAATTGTATTTTATATTTCAGTCATTTTCAATCATTTGTTTTCTTTTTCATTCATCTTTAGTTTTAATATATCGCCTTTTTTCAGTCAAAGTCAATCATTTTCAGCCATAAATAACTACCAAAAAATAGGGATGATTTTGTGCATTTTTATGGGTGTGGAATCGGTGGTGCCAGAGTTCCGACTTGTGTTTCATCTCCATTGCACTCAACGGAATTGGAAATGGATATAGTCGGAACGGAACTCTGGCTTCTACGTTACTGGTAAAAATGCAAAGAAAAAGGCTTTGTTTAACCTAACCAAATGCAAATTTATACTTTTTCTCTTATATGCAAAAAAAGCCAAAGCACTTTTTAAGTTATATTGAATGATAACTTATCTTTAAGTACTTTGACTTTTTATTTAGGCAAAATCAAACAGGGATAACTGATTGGTCTCCGGGAGGTCGCCCAGCAAACCCATATCTGCCATCAAGTCAACCAATGTCTTGCTGACTTTTGTTCTCTGACGGAAATCGTCTTTAGAGAGGTATGGTCCGTCTTTAGCGGCAATTTCCATAGCCTCGGCGGCTTTATCGCCCATGCCGTCAATGGTGTTGAACGGTGGAAGGAGCTTATCGCCGACGATCTGGAACTTGGATGCTTTGGATTTGTAGATATCGATCGGTAAAAATCAAATCCTCTGGCATACATTTCCAGTACATTTTTCATATCTTTTAAGGTATCCTGATCTTTTTACTGAGCTGATTGAGTTCTGCTCTTCTTTTATATTCTTTCATATGGTAGAGAAGTTTTTTCTTTTCCCTGTCCCATCAGTTCGTAAGAAAATGCAGATGCACGGATTCCGAAGTATGCCGCATAATAGGCAAGCGGATAATTGATCTTGCAGTAGGCAATCCGGTATGCCATCATGACATAAGCTGCAGCATGGGCTTTCCGGGAACATGTATTTGATCCGCTCACAGGACCAGATATACCATTCCGGCACGTCATGCTCCAGCATATCTTTTTAAACTGTGACCACTCTTTACATTTTCCT
>VOFI01001832.1_pt1 | contig 37159 bp, 45 predicted proteins | sample 5384131 | NCBI WGS metagenome assembly VOFI01 (sample SAMN12384728, study PRJNA508395) | human gut metagenome | isolation source: healthy gut H | host: Homo sapiens | reverse complement strand
TAAATAAAAGAGAAACAAGATATCCATGAAACAAATTCATAAATACCTTGTTTTTGTGTAGCGGGACAGGATTGAACCGGGGACCTCATGATTATAATCATGCGCTCTAACCAGCTGAGCTATCCCGCCATCGTTTTTTAAAAAGACCGCCAAGAGTGGAAGCCTCTCAACAGTCTAAAATTGTTCATTGTAGCGGGACCCAGGATTGAACTGGGGACCTCATGATTATGAATCATGCGCTCTAACCAGCTGAGCTATCCCGCCATCATTTCTCAATTGCGGGTGCAAAGATAGAAAGTTATTTTGAACTTTTGCAACATTTCAGAGAACTTTTTCTTGTAAAATTCGTTTTTTAAGAGAAAAACAGCTTAGTATATGGCTAATAAATATTTCAAAAAACATAGCATTTATTATGGCAAATAAGAAAATTTGGCTTAATTTGCCACCGAAACTTTAAAAAGCTAACCTATGAGAAAAGAAAAAATTCGCTTGGAGTACATGTTGAAAGCCGGATCCGGTAACATCGTATGGTCTATTATCAGTACTCCATCCGGCCTGGAAACATGGTTTGCAGACAAGGTGATATTCAAAGACAAAGTATTCACCTTTTATTGGGGAAAACAGAAACACGGCAAGCTGAAGTTACAAACTTCCGGGTTAACAGTTTTATACGCTTTCGATGGCTGGATGATGAAGATCCTAAAGCCTATTTTGAATTGAAAATGGTCTATAACGAACTAACCTCTGACTATATGCTGGAAGTGATTGACTGGGCAGCCCCGATGAAGTAGAAGATACAAAAAGAACTTTGGGATTCCGAAATAGAGAAGCTAAAAAGGGGTAAGTGGACTGTAATTCTATAAAAATATGCAAAACTTGTCTTTGCTCTCCGTTTTATGCTATTTTTGTGCCTTGATAGTTGCACAAAATGAAATAGTGCTACGCATAAAAAAATTAGATATATTTATCCTAAAGAGCTTTTTGATGCTCTTTATAGGTACTTTTTTCATCTGTCTCTTCATCTTCATGATGCAATTTTTATGGAGATATGTAGACGAATTGGTTGGAAAAAGGATTGGAAATGAGTGTTTTAGCACAATTCTTCTTTTATTCTGCTCTGACCTTAATACCTTTGTCCCTACCTTTGGCAATTTTATTAGCTGCCTTAATGACATTCGGTAACTTTGGTGAAAGATATGAATTGCTGTCAATGAAAGCAGCGGGTATTCCCTTATTGAGGATCATACGTCCACTGATTATTTTTTTGTACTTTCCTGTGTTGTACCTCGTTTTATTTTCAAATGTCATAGCTCCCAAAGCGCAGATCAAACTGCTTACTTTACTTGTATCCATGAAGCAAACTTCACCAGAACTGGATATTCCGGAAGGTGTATTTTACGACGAAATTGAGGGTATAATATATATGTAAAACAGAGAAAGACCGTGAAACAGGAATGCTAAAAGATGTACTGATCTACAACTTTTCAGATGGGTTTGAAAACGCTCACATTATATGGGCTTCCGAAGGAAAAATGGAGATGACAGCAGACAAACAACATCTTTATCTACATCTGTATAACGGAGAACAGTTCGAAAATCTGAAATCGCATAAGACCATTTCATCAATAATGTCCCCCCTATCGACGTGAAACCTTCAGAGAGAAACATACCATTATCGAATTTGACGGTGGATTCAACATGGTAGATGGAAGCTTTAAGTGACCGTTCGGACAACAAAAACATGATTGAAATCAACCAGTCCATCGACTCACTGAACCACCGTGCCGACAGCTTGGGGAAGAAGTATGTATAATGAAATAAAAGCCTCGACTTATCGCAATATCGTATTATCGAAAAACAGACTCCGCAAAAAAATAGTTGAAACAAACAACAAAATCAATGTGGACAGCCTGTTCAATTCCTATACTTTAGCTGAAATGCTGGACGTGCAGGCCGCCACAGAGCCTGTATCGACATGGCGCGTCTGGCGGACTACTCACCCTGCCGCCGCACTGATGGAGAAATCATGAGTGAGGACAGAACCATGGCACGTCTGCCCGAACTAAGAAAAAATGGCCGATGAATGGGGGCTGGAGAACTAATTTCAATCCATTGACTTGATCCGCCTATCGTCTGAAGCAAGAGTCATTAGTAGAAAAGGGGTGGGAAGTGGACATGCCGACTGAATACGGCCATTTCCGTCGATACCTTTCCGCCAGAAAACAATGGTTTAGAACATATCGCTATTATAAAAGGTGACATAAAAGAAGGAGAACCTTTGCTGACAAATAATCCTGTCAAACGTGTAGGATTGGAATCATACGGTTTGTCCATAGTTGAAAACGTTCCCATTGAAATCACGCCTAACAAATATAACGAGCGTTATTTAAAACCAAAAAGACAGAATGGGACTTACATTTATACTTTGCTTTAACTTAAATAAAAAAGCTATCTTTCATAATTAAGATATTATCCTTTATTTTGCAGCAAGTAAACTTAAACACATTAAAAAATAATAGCAATGAATCAATTATCAGATCGTCTGAATCGTTTGTCTCCCTTCAGCAACATTGGCCATGTCCCAAAAAAAGTAATGAGTTAAAAGCCCAAGGAGTTGATGTCATTAATTTAAGCGTAGGTGAACCGGACTTCAATACCCCGGACCACATCAAAGAAGCAGCAAAAAAAAGGCAGTAGATGATAACTTTCCAGATATTCTCCAGTTCCGATATCCTGCACTTCGCAATGCAATCGTAGCCAAACTGAAGAATGAAACGGATTAGAACTATACAGCTGCACAAATCTCCTGTGCAAACGGTGCCAAGCAATCTGTTTGTAATACGATTATGGCTCTAGTTAACGACGGTGACGAAGTAATAGTCCCTGCTCCCTATTGGGTAAGCTTACCTGAAATGGTAAAACTAGCAGACGGAACTCCTGTTATTATCACTGCGGGTATTGATCAGGATTTCAAAATCACCCCTGCACAACTAGAAGCAGCGATTACTCCTAAAACCAAAGCATTGATTCTTTGCTCACCGTCAAATCCCACCGGTTCCGTTTATACCAAAGAAGAGTTGGCCGGCTTGGCCGCTGTTTTGGCAAAGCACCCGCAAGTATATGTTATAGCCGATGAGATTTACGAACATATCACATACAGTGGCAAACATGAAAGCATTGCCCAATTCCCTGAGATTCATGACAATGTAATTATTGTAAACGGAGTTTCAAAAGCATATGCTATGACAGGATGGAGAATCGGGTTCATTGCCGGTCCGGAATGGATTGTAAAAGCTGTAAATAAGCTGCAAGGACAATATACCTCAGGTCCGTGCTCTGTTTCTCAGAAAGCTGCCGAAGCTGCCTATACAGGTACTCAGGCTCCCGTAGAGGAAATGCGCCAAGCATTCCAGCGCCGCCGTGACCTTATTGTAAAATTAGCAAAAAGAAATTCCAGGATTTGAAGTAAACAATCCTCAAGGAGCATTCTATTTATTCCCGAAATGTGATTCCTTTTTTGGCAAATCAGCAGGTGACCGCAACATCAATAACGCTGACGATTTAGCAATGTATCTGCTTGAAGTAGGTCATGTGGCATGTGTAGGTGGTGTACTTCATTCGGTTCCCCCGAATGCATCCGTATGAGTTATGCAACTTCCGATGAGAATATTATAGAAGCTATGCGCCGCATCAAAGAAGCATTAGCCCTATTAAAATAAAATATTCTTTCTCTATAAAAAAGAACAGGCATCCGTTTTTTTCTGTGATGCCTGTTTTTTTTTATTCATAAAGCAGACATACGAGCTTCCAATCAAAACAAAATTTAGATAAACAAAAAAAAACGACCGTTTCCATCAACGGAAACGATCGTTATTAACTTTAAAGAACAAAATTGGGTGAATAGCTTCAGAAGGACAAGCATCAGCACAAGTTCCGCACTCTGTACACAGATCCGGATTGATAGAATACTTATCGCCTTCAGAAATTGCTTCTACCGGGCATTCATCGATACAAGTACTGCAAGATACAATCGTCACTTCAATTACGTGCGTTTCATTTCGTTAATTATTAAATTATTAAGTACTAATTGATGGAGCAAAATATGCTGTGCTTTTTCATTAGTTGTCACATAGAGATTACAAAATGCACTAATTTGTATTTAATCTAAATATGACTATTCTCATCAAAGCCTGATACATAACCTGTTGCATACGAGGATTCGGATGATTTAACCGCATCAATCAAGTTTATGGTCAAAAAGGACGCAGGATAAACTGGATTACTCAGAAAACAAAAACCAAATGATTTTTCTTTGACCCGCCCAAGCGCAAGTTCCGGTAAACTTCAGTATGTCCTATCACCTCTTCGGGCGCCTCCGCACACGGACTTTTCACACTATTATTCACATCCGGTTTGTCAAATCCCAATCCTCCCTACTGATTTTTGAGGTATGGGTTAAAAAATAAATCCCGTACCCTTTAAAGCTGGAATGTATTGAGATATGCGATCGGTCAAACCAAATTTTCCTTCATCGTAAAAGTTTCATAACAGCCAACCAGCGTCGCCGTGGTCTTGGTTAACGAAGCCAAATCATACAAATCATCCTTTTTCACCTTTCGGTCACTTTCATAAGTGAAAGTGCCGAAAGACTTATCATATACTGGTTTCCCATCTTTTAAAATTAGAATCTGACAACCAGGATAAGCCTTCGCCTTGATTCCTTCCATGGCTATCCTGTCTATCTTTTCCAGTATTTTGGAATCCATACCATAATCCTCAGGTCTATAAATACGAGACACTTTTTAGGAGTTATAGTCACTCCATCACCCGGTTTGAACAAATCGGCGACAGCCACCGACAAACGCCCGTCTGCCACTGCCTTTTCCCTACCAAGACATCAGCCACATACTCCTGAATAACAGATTCATCAGTATGCCCCAATACTACAGCCGCTGCTTTCTTCCAATAGCCCTCCATATTTTTCTGATAAACCATCGAATCCCGGACGAGCAACAACACGTGAGAGAAAGTGTATTTTGCAAACAATTATAAAAGCAAGCCCAACACCAGGAGTTTCCCAATATTCAGACCACCGTTCCTCAATTTTTGAATCCAAGGGCAAGATTCCATTTACATTGGCAGGAACCGTTATAGCAGACTTTCTGCAGGCGGAGAATCAGTCCCTTCGTTTCCGGACGGTTTCAATCGTTTCTCAGCCCAGAAAGTTGGATGTGAGGTTTATTCTTCAACCCTAAAACATATTTATAAGTCAATACCTTACGACATTTTTCGTAATCAGTTCTTCTGATAGTTTTCCACTTTTACAGCATTTAAAACTCATCTCCAAAGCATCTGTAAAAACCAAGCCTTGAAAGCCCTCAGGTACACAAATGTCCTACCATCATACCTCCCAATCCTGCTTTTAACAGCCTCTTTAAACGGAAAAAGCTCAATGCTGTCCAAACGCGCACGATCAAAATTCAAAACCGGTAACGCCTTATGAGAATCCACTTCCGTATCTCCATGTCCCGGAAAATGTTTACAGACAGACAATACCCCTCCATCCTCCAAACCACGAGCATAAGCTACCACTTTTGAGCCACATTCCGAGGGATCACCACCAAAAGAACAGGTTTATTAATAACCGGTTCGAGGATTAACATCATCGACCACCGGAGCAAGTGATCTGCACACCTATCTCCCCACATTGCCGGGCTACTTCCTTACCATATTCATAAAGCAGTTCATTATCCTGTATACATCCCCAAGACTCTGTTTCTTGGAAAACGAGGGGTTCCCTTCAAGCGCATAGCCAGCATTCACCATCAAAAGTTATGAGGCATCTGCTGTGCATACGTCATCACACATCCGACGACACATAACCCTATAAATAACAATCCATTTCTCTTCATCTAATTTCTTCAACTATATCAGATTTCCTTATACAACAGCAACTATCAGTTCTTTTTCCATCCTTACTTTCATTTTCCCACATAAACAGCATTTTTTCCCATTTGTTGCAATGGAATCTCCTTGCCATCAAATTCTTATAAAACAAAGTCTTATCAAAATAAGAATGCGAATGACACTCCCAAGACAATATCTATTATTGCAGTATTAAGAATCAAAGTTTCATCAGAATAAGGTTTTCCTTGCCACCTAAATGAGACGAACAAACCACTAAATCACATTTTTCCCGATTCTTCAATATGTCCGCCACACGCTGAGCAGCCTCTATTGGATTTTCAAAAACCACTCCTTCACAGTTTTTTGCCTGTACTAGCCCCCTCAATGCAGGACTCAGTCCGAACACACCTACCTTTATCCCTTTACGTTCCAAAATAACATACGGCTTCGACAAGCCCTCCAAACAGTTCCCTGTACACCATAATTAGCACAAACAACAGGAAAATCCGCCATTTTAAAAAAGACGCCATATTATCCAAGCCCAAATCAAACTCATGATATCCCATTTCATTCATCAGCTTCACTTCCAACTTCACCACCAAACATATTATAAAAGGAGAGCCTTGTGAAAAGTCACCACAATCAAACAATAACAAATCCTTATCCTGTTTCCGTATTTCTTTTGCTTAAGGGGTAAATTACTCTAGACGTACAAACCCAAGCTTTTCCTGCAAACCCGGATTCGACTGGGGCAATGTATAGGTTCCGTCACGGCTGTGGGTATCATTAGTATGAAGTATCAAAAAGTTCTTTTGATTATCCTGTGCTGCCAGCGCACAACATACAATAATAAAGCAGTAAATAATACATATATTCAGTGCTTCATGACGGTTCAGTTCGCCAGAGAATAGCCTGAATGACAGCTTGAAAACATAAAAATCCCGGCTACTATTCCTGCCGGAATGATACACATAATTCGGTTTGGTTTCATGTTTATTAGTTGTTTATTGCCCAAATGTAGTTAAAAAGAAAGTTGCAACCAACGATATCAGATGAAAAATAGTTGAATTTAATTTGGCTGTATGACAAAAATCTAGTAATTTTGCACCGCTTTCGCGCAATCGCTGTCAAAGAAGAGTTACTTGATATGTTGCGTTGGTAACGATAAACAATTTAAAATCAAAAAAAATGGATTTAATTAAAATTGCTGAAGAAGCATTTGCTACTGGCAAACAGCATCCTTCATTCAAAGCTGGTGATACTATTACAGTGGCATACCGTATCGTTGATCAAACCATACTAAATATATAGTCCATTAAAACAAAAAGGTCAACCGATTCTATATCATTCTCGATTGACCTTCTTATTTAAAATCTTGTTTTCATCATTCCTTATTTTTCTGTTTCCTGTATCCCGGACTCTTCCTTTCCACGTAAATAAACAGAAGGTGCCACACCGAATTGTTGCTTAAAAACATTTACTAAAAATAGAACGGATCATTAATACCTACTTTATAAGAAACTTCGGCTACCGTATAACGATTTTTCCAACAACAGTTCCGCCGCTTTTCTTCATACGAATAATCCGATATATTCATTGGGTGAATATCCTGTCACCCCACGTACCTTACGATAAAAAACGGTTCGTCCCAATCCCATCATCGAAGCAAACTCATCAATCGTAAACTGAGCATTACCAATCTGTTGATCCATAACCATCTGTAATCTGTCAGCAAATTCTTTTATCCTTATCAGAGGTACAAATAGCCGGTCGTACCATATTCGGATCATTCGAAAATTTCTCACGTAATTTCTCACGTTGCTCTATTAGTTTGAAAGCGCGTGCCAACAGTAGTTTTCGGGCTAAAAGGCTTAGTAATATATGCATCCGCACCACTTTCCACGCCTTCCAAATGACTTTCGGCAGAACTCATAGCTGTCAATAAAATAATAGGTATATGACTTGTATCAAAATCATTCTTCAATTTTCGGGTTACCTCAAATCCTGTCATCCCCGGCATCAGCACATCACAGATTATCAAATCAGCATCATACGTACGTGCATCGTTCCAATCCAGACGGACCATCCGCCTCGGCCACAACTTCAAAATATTGTCCCACTTCTTCTTTCAAAAACTCACGTACATCGTTATCATCTTCTATAATAAGTACTTTACGCTTATTAAGTGGTGCAGATGGAAGTTCCACGCCCCCTTCTTGCGCCGATATTTCTTCTGCAAGAACAGCTGCATGATGACTTCCTCCTCTTCCAACAACACATTATGGGGAATCAGAAAATCTTTTTCCTCATAAACAGAAAATATCAGTAGGCAAACTGACCGTAAATATAGACCCACCACCTTCATTTTCAGTATATACTATCGTACCTTTATGTACACACACCAGTTCATGTGTCAAATGCAGGCCAACTCCGACACTACTACCCGAAAAGCTACTTTGCATAAAACGCTTAAATAACTCATTACGTTTCTCTTTAGGAATGCCTACACCGGAATCGGCTACCGATATGACCAACTGTTTCTTTGCTTCATCCACCGTCACAGAAAAAGTCACTTTTTCCACCGCTGGGTATATTTGAAAAGCATTAGACAACAAATTATAAGTCACTTTGTCCAAATAACCCTTTATCGATAAACATCTTATAAGAAGCTACAGATGGCAAGAACTTGAAATCCATATTCTTAGACTCAGCAGCATCATTGAAACTCAAGAAGATTTCATACAAAGAAAGCCATGACATCCGTTTCCTCCAAAGAAAGGGCCAGTTTATTATTCTGCATCTTACGGAATTCCAGCAACTGATTGATAAGACGCAACATACGCTGGGTGCTTTTATCCATGACCTTCAATGAATAAGCCATTTCTTTAGGGATTTTACCACCACGCTGCATCTTTTCCAATGCTCCTTGTATCAAAGTCAAGGGGAGTACGGAACTCATGAGAGATATTCGTGAAAAAAACTAATTTATACTCTGTCAGCTGTTTCTCCACCTGTATACAATTACGCAAAGTATTAAAGTCACGCATCAGTCTGAAAGTGATATATAGCGCCACCCCTATCAAAAATAGCATAAATAAAGAAAGACCAAGTAGTTTTCCAAAAAGGAGGAACAACAATAATCTTCAAAACCGTTTCTTTATCTCCCCACACACCGACCCCATTGCAAGCTTTCACCCGCAATTTATAAGTACCGGGTGCCAGGTTCTTATAAGCTGTAAAATTCAACGAAGACGGTATACTCCACTCTTTATCATAATTATCCAACGTACTATTCGTTCCGGAATAATCAAATGTAGAGAAATCTATGACAAAAGAATTTTGAAAATATTTCAACTCGATTTCATCTGTATAAATCAACGAACGGTCTAACGGAGAATCCACATCGCCCGGGCGCATGGCAATACCATTAATTCGAAGATTGGTAAAAGCTGCCATAGGAGTTACAGTGGAATTATTCACAATTTTGCCGGGAGTGATAACAACCAATCCATAATTAGAACCAAACATCAGTTTGCCATCCTTACTCACACAACCACTGTTCTCACTATAGACATTCCCAACGCATATGCCGAGAAAAAGAAATTTTCAAAGGCATGTATCCGGATCAAAACGAGAAATACCATATTCCGTTGCAACCCAAAGCTTACCCTCCCTGTCTTCAACAATAGATTGCACCATACTGTTTACCAACCCGTCACTTCCATCATAATGCTCAAAAGTCAAGTTTCTGTAATCACCTTCTGGCATACATACTGAAGCCTTTTCCCTGAAGTACCTACCCATATCCGGCCTTTACTATCTTGATGGATACATTTTATTTCATTACTACGTAACTTACCGTTATTATAATTATAAGTAATATAGTTATCCGGGTCATTCATTAACGAATCAGGATTAAATATGTAAACTCCGGCACTGGTGCCCACCCATATCCATCCATTATTGTCTTCCTGTATCACACGAATCTGGCGCTGGCTATAAAAATTGTTCAAAAAACCGCTTGAATACATACTTATCCTTTTCCTTCACCGCCAAATTCAATCCACCGCCAAAAAAGTACCTATCCACATTCTATTCTTACCGGCGTATATTCGAAATTTGAAGTGAAATGAATCTTATTAATATTGCAAATGCTTTCAGTTGCCAAATCATAAGCAAACAAACCGTTACCATAAGTGGAAATTTGAACAATATCACGAGAATCATGAACGATGTGGGTAACGTTCCTCATCTATATAATTTACTTTATCATAAGCCGGAATCAGTTGGAAAGACTTGACAAATCTGGTCTTGGTAACGTTGACATACCATAATTTACCTGTGCTGGATTATAACCAGAAATTCCCCGGTTGTCAATCTGAACTTGTCCTCTTGCTATATTCAGTTCCGTATCCCGGCTCACCTGATGAGTTCTCAAATTAAAGACATAACTGCCATCTTCCGTAAAACGATCCAATCGTTTTTGCAAACGCATGGTACTATATACTTTACTACCTTCACCTAAACGGGTAACAATACGGCTATCCCTCTCCTTCTCTCTTCAACGAAATTCCTGTTCCCGAAAGAAAAAACATCTTTACCAAAAGACATCATCTTGGAGGCATCATGATTTTCTTCCACCAATACTGCCTTGTCCCCTACCACTTGAGCTATACCGTCATGGCTACCTAATCCATACTCTTCCTTGCTCATCCTCAGATATATAAGTAACATTATTAGAAGGGAGATTATTATTTTCTTTCTTGAAAACCACAGATGTAAATTCACCATTCATATAAGTCACTTTACGACACCCGTTTCCATCCTGCCACAACCAGACATTACCTTCACGGTCAGTCATCTTGTAGCTATACAGTTGTTCATATTCCCCCACAACCGGTAAAATCAACAAAGCAATCTTTCTTCAGATCATAACAACTAAACAACTCGGCAGAAGTCGCAATCCATAAGAAACCATTTTTTATCTTCTTCCAAATCGCGAATCCGATGGTCTATCAACGAAATTTTGGCTTCCACCCTCAGGACGATAAGCACCTCGACTGATGCGGCAATGCTCTCCGTTCATATGACTGAAAAATGCGGCAAAAAAGAATAAAGAATGCCCATAGAGCATAAGATGTGTTTTTCATATCATTTTATTGTATCAGAATGAATCGATACACTCTTTTTTTTATCCATATGGAAGACCTCGGGCAGCGGAATAGTAACCGAGAGTTATCCGGATTCACTTCCATGATATCCGCCATATAGTCCCACCATTTCTGCACGATAGGATTGGCTCCCCATATCTTGCGAAGACTCCCTCTCCTTTAGTTTTCTGACAAGCAAACAGAATATTTGTATCCTTGTCCCAATAAATGGAGTAATCATATACTCCTCCATCGGACAACATTTTTTTTAATTCCGGCCAAATGGCTGCATGTCTCTTCTCATACTCTTTCTCGAAGCCCGGCTTCAAGAACATTTTAAAAAAGCTTCACGTTTCATGGTATTTTCCTCCTTTTTTATAAAGTCCTTGTTTTTACTTTTATTTAGTTTCTCCATCCATTACATGGAAAAATTGGTTCCGGAAGTCTTTTGTTCCGTACGGTAATATTGCACGGCACTATCATTCATTTTAGGATGCTGCTTGTTCAACGGTCCATAGCCGTGCGCGGCATACACATTGACCGGACGATAATAATAAAAAGCCGGATCAAAAGCCATACCTGTACCTACACAAGTTCCGTCCACCTGACCTTCCACATTGATTTGGGTGGTAACGGCATGCCATCCCAACTGTGCCACCGGACCGTATGCCATAGCGTCAATCCATCCTTTATTGATAGCATGGGCAAAGCAATATACATAAATAGCCGTGGCCGAGGTTTCCAGATAAGAATCGTTACGATCCAGCAACTGATGCCAGAAACCTTCACCACTCTGGCAGGCAGCAAGACCACGTACATGAGCACGAAACAGCTCCAGTATTTTATCGCGCTGAGGATAATCCTCCGGCAACACATCCAAGACCTCACACATAGTCAACAACGCCCAACCATTGGCGTCCCCAATGGAAAGCAGGATGATCCTGCATACCTTCCACCATCCATGACGGAAAAGGTTTTTCCCGGGTACCCACATACGGTCCGCAAATTGAAATATCTGACGTACAGCTTCGCTCAAATACATTTGCTTTTTATCACCGGCAATACATGAATACCAAGCTACCGGCGGAATACCCATAAACATATCGTCCAACCACAGCGTATTATGTTGTGGACGGGTACGGGCAAATGTTCCATCAGCAAGACGATACTCCTTATTCACAATAAAATCCATATAATTATCAATCAACGGCTTAAGTTCCGGTGAATTTTCCTTCATCTGCACCTTGACCATAGCCGCACACACCGCCCCGGCATCATCCAATGCATGAGGAGTCAGAATTTGTTTCATCTGCGGATCTACAGTTCCATACTTTTCCAATACCTTACGGAAGTGCGGAGCAACCTCGGCCAGAAACTGAAAACGATCTGTTACATATTTATAATAAGCCTGATCCCCCGTAGCCTCAGCAGCAGCCAACATAGCTGAATAAGTCACCCCCCATTCATAACTTGCCAAACGGAAAGCACCTCGTTCCAGCTGTGCATCAGCCGTCATATTGGCATAATCCGTAATAACCTTACCTGTATTCTTATCAACGACACGAGTCGGAGTATTCTTTTCCAAATAACGAAGGACACGATCCATATCGGCCTTTATCTCCTCTGTAGTGAGCATACCGTAAGGCACTTTGTATGCAGGTTGCAACAAATGTAACGGCGTATTCGAATCATTCAGTACTTCTTTCTTCTTTTGCGCATTCGCACCCGTTCCAGCCAGCAGCAACAGAGCGCCCATCATGCTTAATGTTTTTCAGATTCATGGTATATAGTCTTTATTCATTTTTAAATTCATAACCTCTAAATATCCCCTCTTTCAAATCCGGTCAGAAATAAAAAACCAGGCTGGGTAGGCTGGTTGTATGCCACATTTTGAGTAGCGATACTGATACGATACACCGGATCTTCAAGAAAGTATGAAAACGGTATTCAGTCGGTATCCGCGACACATACAGACGAAGTGCCGAATTATCTTCCGTACGGAGCAGCACCTCCCTCACGCCAATCACCTATTATATCTCCCTGCAAACAAGGATGGGACTTCGTACCATTATTTGAATCCGTTCCATCAAATATCATTAACGGACGACATACATCGTCTTCCCAATCATACTTGGTTATCCTGTTTTTATCCAGCAACTCACGAAGCAAATCTCCATCCCACCATACAGCCATATTGACTGAAAAGCTCTTGAGGTCAGGACGAATCACTTCACCTTTTATATTACGTACTCCTTTTGAATCGGATGACCACATCTCCACTCCCGGATTGCGCGGATCAACATCAGCAGCCATACACCGGCCTACATCTATACTACTTTTTCACCTGAAACAGCACTTCACCCGTAGCCGCATTACGGAAAGTGGAACCATCTTTCTTATTTTTCATGACAATCCCAAACCTGCAAGCCTTTTAATCCGGGAGCAAATTGTGTCAGATGCCTCGCGTCTCCATGCCCCATACGGGTAGAATACAATCCTTTTCCATCATGATCAATGGCACAAGAACCATACATTATTTCATCACATCCGTCACCGTCCACATCGCCTACACGAAGATTATGGTTACCCTGCCCGGCATAGTCTTCACACCCCGGATTATTGCTGTCGAACACCCAGTGCTGTTTCAAGTTCTTGCCATCCCAATCGAATGCCGCCAGCACAGTGCGGGTATAATATCCGCGGCACATCACCACACTGGGATGTACTCCATCCAGATAAGCCACACAAGCCAGGAAACGGTCACTGCGGTTGGCTTTGATTGTCTCCCCAGTCGGTCAGCTTACCACGAGCCGGAACATAATCAATTGTTTTCATCGCTTCTCCTGTCAGTCCGTTGAATACGGTCAAGTATTCGTTACCAGTCAGGATACGTCCTTGGTTACGAGGTGTATTCCCGTGGGAATTTCCGTCTGTGATACCCGGTTCACGGTAATCAGCCTTGGCATCACCTATTATCTTTCCTTTTCCATCCTTTGTTCCATCAGAAGTCTTCATGACTACTTCTGCTTTACCATCTCCATCCAAATCAAACACCATAAACTGGGTATAATGTGCTCCGGCGCGGACATTATGCCCTAAGTCAATACGCCATAGTTTTTCTCCGGTCAGGCGATAACAGTCAAAATAAACATTTCCTGTATAACCATCATGTGCATTATCATGTGCATTGGAGGGGTCCCACTTCAAGATAATTTCATATTCACCGTCGCCGTCCACATCACCTATAGATGCGTCATTAGGACTATAGGTGTATTTTTTTGTCCCGAAGGAGTCACACCTTCCGCCGGTCTGTCCAGAGGAATATCGATATAACCTGACGGAGCATTAGCCGGCAAAGTATAATTTCCATTCAACTTACCTGTTTCAACCCCATTTATCACCGGTTTTACAGTATATACCGCTTTTTTCATTACCTGAGTAAATATCCCCGGTAAAAAGTACCTGTAGAATGGGGGAACTTCCGCTATTTTCTCTCCATTTCTATATACATTGAAAGAAGTATTCATCGGATCGGAAGACAGGTAACGCCACGATACCACTACATCCGAGGGATTTTCACGAATGGCCACAACGCCACGCCCCAACTGCTCTTTTTGCAGTTTGGAATAATCGTAGGCCGGTTGGGCAACCGTACCGGTTGCCACACACAGAGCTGCTAAAGCACTCCATAGTTTTTTTGTGTTTTCATTGTTTATCTTGTTTCTCCTTGTAAATTATATTTTCCTCCACCACATTCTCCGCATTTACCACATTCTTCACAAACTTTGTCACTTCCCCACAGTCACATTCCTTATTTCCACATTCTTTTAGGAAGGCGGGCATCGCCTTTCAAATCATAAACAGCCTCGGTACGGTCGCAAGTCACACTATCCATATAAAGTCCGTTGATGAATGTAATGCTATCCTGATAGGTAGGTACCAAATCACGCCACTGGTAAAGCACATCCGTATCCACTTCGAGTACACGTTGCATCTTTCCCGCCTTCACATTTTTCATCCAGATATTTTCAATAAATCCACCACGACGATGATTGGTTTTGGCAAAGAAAAGACGGAATACAGAATCGGGAGCCGTACAATTGTGCATGTACACATTCCGTACCACCAGACATTTCACTACCGATTCCCAGTAACGTATGTCCTTTCAAGATATTACAATGGCGTATCACAATATTCTCACAAGGAGTATTCAGACGCCATGCATCCTGGTTACGCCCTGCCTTTATAACCACAGCATCATCCCCCTGATCGAACACACAGTTCTCTATCAGGAAGTTACGGCTCATTTCCAAGTCAATTCCATCATTATTATGGCCATGAGAGCCTTTACATCCAGATTACGTACGATACCACCATCACACATATAAAGATGTATCGTCCAGAAAGGACTCTGGCGAATCTTGAATTCATCCAGCAGCACATTTTTACACCGGTTGAAATGAATCAGATGAGGACGAAGATGGTTTTCTCCTTTTTGCCATCTGACGCTGTTCTACAGGTACATCGGTAGAAGCCATCGTATATAACTCTTTTAAAGCATCCATGTGAGGTTTAGGACGTTTGAACCAGATTTTCCAAGTATCCATAATAGGAGCCAGTGTCCCTTTTCCGGTAATAGCAATATTCTCACAATCCATAGCATACAGCAACGGAGAATAGTTATAACATTCCATACCTTCCCATGAAGTCATCACAGCAGGCAGATAATCAGAGGGATTATCTGTAAAGCGTAATATGGCATTTTCTTCCAAATGAAGATTTACATTACTTTTAAAATGAACAGGTCCTGTCAGCCATTCCCCTTCAGGAATAACCACACGGCCTCCCCGGCCTTATTACAAGCTGCTATGGCTTTGGCGATGGCCTCCGTATTCACTGTTTCCCCACCTTTCACCGCACCATAATCCACAATGGAAAAATCTTGTTCGGGAAAAACACATTCTTTGATGGGTTCCATAGCAAAAGGAGCATCGACAACTACCGTTTTATACTTTGGAGCCGGTGCCGTACATGATACGGCAAAAGCTACGGCCGCAATACCAGCCAAGGATTTAAAAAAGTCTTCTTCATTTTATCAGTTGTTTTCATTGTAATTTCCGTATGCACAAATATCCTGAATATCTTCGTTCACCCTATTTTATCCGAGGTGTATAAAGGTATATCTGATCCAATACCACACCTTCATCCAATGCGGTAAAAATTAAACGATGGGAAGCTTTCCGTGCAACAGGAAGAATCATCCGGCGAACAGCCTGATTACACAAAACATTCTCCTTCCATTCTTCACTGCGTCCTTTAGTTTCATACGAAACAGCCTCCGTGGCACTTCCATCCAAAGAAATGGTAAAACGCAACCGTTCTCCTTCTACCGGATGATTAGGCAACAACCGTACTTCCACCTCGACAGAATCCGTTTCCCATGCAGCAAATTCAAAAGTCAGTTCTTTCTTTTTCTCCACCGCTACCGCCTTTCCTTCATAGCCCAGCCCTTCACAAATAACCGATGCCCCTTCAACACAATCAGCGCCATTCCATGTATAAACTGCCTGAGGTTTTTCAAGCAGCCCGGATTTCTTTCCACCCGGTTGAAAACCGGAAGTCTGCGTGGTTGGAAATCCATCATACGGTTCCATTTTGTTGTGTTATAGGTTTTGTCAATGAAACTATACTGTCATACGCCCTGTCACTATCCGCCCAATCAGCCTTTCCATGACGCGCCAACTGGGCTGTCAGCAATTTGTTATTCATTTGAGCAGCCGCCTGAACAGGATACTTCACCAACTGAAAATAAGTTTCTTTTTTCTGTGCAGGAAGCGCATGCCATTCCTGCTCCACCTTATCTGACAATTGTCTGTATGCGGCCAGACGTTCATTGATTTCCTGCTCACACCAAGGCAAATCACTGATCACTTTAAACTTAGGATCCTTCTCTTCCGTGCGGGTATTCCCCATAAATTCCGGCTTACGGATATAAGCCAAACGATAAGCTTCCTGCATGACGGGCTGTAACCGGTCAGCCCTATTTTTTTCCAAACTCACGCTCCAGGAAATGACGTTGATGAGCAGCAACCCCCTGCTGCTTCACCGCTTCCAAGTTCCATGCCATATCCAGGAAAAGTTCTACCTGATATTCAGCCGGTTTAATATCTCCGACATTCAATATCCACATTTTCTGTATACCCCGCTCGTATGCCAAAGACATTTGCTGGTATACCAAGGAAGGATGGGCAGTTCCCAGCCAAAGATAATCATGCGGACGCCCCCAATAAGATATATGATAATACACTCCGTTTCCTCCCTTACGGGCACGCTCTTCCGCTGTAGGGAAATGACGGATATAACCATAATTGTCATCACACCACATCAGCGTCACTTCATCGGGCACTAGTTGAAAAATCTCTTTCTTTGCAGGGGTCGCATCTGCCCACCACTCCCATGGAGAAACGCCTATCAACCGTGAAAGTTCCATGACGCCGTACGCAGTATACGCTTGTCACTGCCGGCTATAACTAATTTACCAGTGGAAGAAACAGCCAGCAGAAAAGCTTCTTTTTTATTTTTTATAGGAGATAAATCAACACCTGCCTTATCGATCAAATCACTTTGTCCGATGGTTCCGACTATAATCATTCCTTTTTTACTTTCTCACGATTGAGCAAATTCAAAGCTGTATGTACAACTTCTTCCTCTGAATTACCACAGGCAATAGTCACCGGTTCACCTGATTTCAAGATAAAAGGGTTCTGTCCATATACTGACAAAACAGCTAAAAAGAAAGCTAGAAAAGAAATGAGTTTTTTGTATTTCATAGTTTTTATTTTCAATATTGCAAAAATAAGACGAAATAGGATTGGATTCCATAGAATAAGATACAATAATATGGAAATTCGTCCATAAAGCCTGTATTATTTATCGTATTTACGGTGCTTTTTACACTTACAATAAATTTATAAAAATATAGGGAAGAGCATATAGGAATTTTCTCTTCCCCACATTAAGTATCAATTTTCGTATCCGGGATTCTGTTTTAAATTACTATTTTCATTCAAGGCTTTTTGTGGAATCGGGAATAAAATATGATAATCTTTTGCATCCATCCCATCCTTACGGGCATATTCTATATATTTTCCATGTCTGATTAAATCATCCCGTCTATGTCCTTCACAATATAGTTCACGTCCCCGTTCATCTAAAATAAAATCACGAAACGTATCCTTATTAAAATCGACCAGTTTTATTTCTGTTGCATTTGCCCGACGACGTATTTGATTAACCCATTCTATAGCCTCCTCTGACGGACCATTCAACTCATTCATAGCTTCAGCTTTTGCCAATAAAACGTCCGCATAGCGGAACATAATAAAATCATTGGACTGCCTTTCACCTTTCTGTTCCGGGTCTTCCGAATATTTCATCGGAGCAGCACCTGTCGCTTTGGGATGATCCACTTGTCTATAATCCACTTTATTCCCATCCGTATCCGTATAATACCGAACTATCGTTTCTAAACGTTTGTCTTGTTCTTCATATTTATCATAAAAAGTCCAAGGCATTTTCAAACCTCCCCAAATCGTTTTCAAATAAGTTCCCGCATATAATGGACTCGATGGCATAACACAAGCAAACCATGTCCAAGCATACTTGGCATTTGAAGTAGTCTGCCCTATTACAAATATAGCTTCCTTATGAGTTACACCTTCATTATTTATATCAAAAACAGCTTTATAATCAGGCAATAATTCATAAGTGCCTAAGCCTATAATCTCATCAGCCACCTGATTGACTTTGTCAAACTGTTTGGCACCCATATATATCTTCATCAATAACGTCAATGCCGCTCCCTGTGTAAAATGCCCCCAATCAGCAGCCGATGGGACAACAGCCAAATCCCGATAGGACTCTTCAATTTCCTTTACCATATAAGAAAGCATCTCATCTTCTGTCGGACGAGAAGGTTTCCACTCTACAGAAACATCATTCGCCACTTTCGGATCTATGACAACAGGAACAGGACCGAATAAAGAATGCAACAATTGCATATATAATACTCTAAGTACTCTCAATTCAGCCATTCCTCTTTTCTTTTTAGCTTCGGCTATATCAGCTTTTTCCAAAGCATCAATGATTCGAGTGGCTTTAGTTACCCCTCTTTGATATTTGAAATAAACATTTTCCGGAGCTGTACAATCATTTGCCGTCCATAAGAATCGATCCTGCTGCCTCCAAGTATGTTCCCACGAAGTATTCATTTCATCAGTCGGCAACATATTCAGAATAGCTCCACAATTATCCATTCCCGACTGTATATAACTATCAGCCAATGTATTATATACACCTACAATAGATGCATCCAGTTCCGCCTCCGATTTTGGGAAACCATCCGCATCGATATTATAAAATTCTTCATGGTCCAGATCGAAACATCCGGTCATACAACTTGCGACAGCTACAGATAAAATATATTTTACAAATTTATTTTTCATGACTTTTACTATTTAGAAAGTTAAATCAATACCAAATGAGAATGTCCTTTGATTAGGATAAGAAGAATAACTATTATCCGTCTCAGGATCCGCTCCCGTATAATTGGTTATACAAAACAAGTTTTGAGCATCTACAAACAGACGCGCATTGCTAAAAATACCCCCAAAAAGCTTTTTTAGGAAAAAGTGTATCCCAATGTAATATTTTTTCAAGCGGACAAAATCAGCAGGTTCCACCCAAAAATCAGTATCATTATAATACTTAGTATACAAACCTGACGGATACTTACCTTCAGGATTAGTACTTGACCAACGGTCTCGTGCATCAGTCGGGACATTATCACTATAACGGAAACGTTCTGCCTTCAAAAACTGCGAACGAGTATTATTGTACAGTTCACGACCTATTTCACCATAAAAGAAGAAACTTAAATCCCAGTTTTTGTAATTTAATGTATTGCCAATACCGAAACTCAAATCTGGAGTTTCACGGCAAATTATAACTTTATCAGCATCATCAATCATTCCATCAGACTCACCGGATAACTGCTTGCGCCCATCTTTATCTAAAATATAATCACCATTAGCATCTTTCAACCAACCATTCAAATCTTTTTTTTTATGCTACCAGGTGCTGCATCAGACATGTGGGGACATTCTCACCTATCTGAATAATTCCATCACCACATATCCCCATTTCACATGTAAAGGATCTGTTGTCGTATTATACACTGACAAGATAGTATATGGATTTCTCTTTCTCCAACGATCTTTATAACTGGACAAATTCAAATCAGTACTCCACTGAAAATCTTTAGTACGGATATTTACGGAACTTAATTGCAATTCTACACCTGAGCTTTGTGTTTCACCCAAATTATCAGCTACTTCAGATACCGGATAATAAGATCCCACATTACGTTTATCAAGCAAATCACTAACAATTTTATTGAAATATTCAAATGAACCGGTCAAACGATTATTAAAAAAATCCAAAGTCAAGCCCCACATTCCATTCCGTTGTAGTTTCCCATTTTAATTTACGATTAGCAAGTTGCTTTTCTGCCACCCCATTAACCACTGCATTTCCAAACACGTAGTTATAACCAGTTCCATAATAACCATAAGTGTTACCTCCGATTTCTGCATTACCCGTCTGACCAATACTTAAACGTAATTTCAAATTAGACAATACACTTTGTCTTTTCATAAATTCTTCCTCGATAACACGCCAAGCAAAAGCTCCGGATGGGAAGAAACCAAAACGATTATCTTTACCGAAACGATCACTACCATCAGCACGAAGAGTAAATGTAAACAAATATTTATCAGAAATATCATAATTAATACGTCCGAAATAAGACAAATACTTAGTAACTGTCTTAGAACTACCGACAGTCTTTGTAAGATCACCACCAGCATTCAAATTGTTAACCCAAAAGCATCAGTCAAAAAATCAGAATTACCGGCCTCAATATATTCTTCTATAAATTTCTGATAGGCATAACCTGCCATTACTTTCAAAGTATGTCCCTTGAACAAATCTTTTTTTGTATAAGTCAAAGTAGCATCCAACAAATAATCATTTTTCCGTAACTCTTTCGTATAAGCCTTTGAATTAGCCTCATAACCGGTCAACATTGTTTTAGGATAATATTGATTAGTACGGGCAAAGCTTGACTTGACTCCCCAACTCATTCTGAATACCAACTCCTTTGTCAATGTTACATTCCAAAAATTATTTATCAGATAACGATTAGTTATTGTTTCATTCGTACTTTCTTTCCATGATACCGATTGGCATGATTAGGATGATCCGGATTAATCAGATACTTACCTTCATCATCAAAGATTGAAAGATATTTAGGATATAACAATGCATCAGAAATAACTCCTGCCTGACTATCAGAAGAAGCCGATACTAATTTATCATTTGAAATTTGAGTCCCTGAAACAGACATACCTGTTGTCAACCATTTGGCGAGATCAACTTCATACTTAATCTCCCCATAAATTTTTCGGAACCACTATTATATACAACTCCTTTTTGTCCAAAAATGCCCCAAAGAAAGCAAAATAACGAGAATTATCAGAGCCTCCATTAATAGACAAGCTTTCATTATTAATGATACCGGTACGGGTCACTTCATCAAACCAGTCGGTTACATTTCGCGCATTCTTTAACTGGTCATCTGTAAATTATTTTAGGTTTACTAGTTACCGTATTAGGATCAACATTGCCATATGGATAAATCTTATTATTATACTTCCAATCTTCAATAAAAAATCATTAGACATTTGCATATATTCTCCTTTGCATCCATCATATCATAAGTGATTAGCCATAGTCTGGAAAGAAGCATTTGCTTTAAAATTAATATTCACTCTACCTTGCTTCCACGTTTCTCAGGCGTAACCAAAATCAACACAGCACGAGCACCATAAATGTATCCTCTTCAATATAAAAGAGAACTGAGTCTTGGCCTGGCACATGAACTGTCTGACTTCATAACCGATATAACTAATCTTCCAATATTGCATTTTCCAAAACATCCAAAGAAAACCTTATCCAAATCCGTTATAGTCCCCAAAGTGCTACCTTTTTACACGAACATTGGCACCAATAATAGGCCTCTCCTTTTGCATCGAACAAGTTTCATTAATTTTCTTATTTTCAAGCCCAACATTTATATTTTCTTTTTCTATTTGAAGAGTATAATACTTTTATCTAAATTGAATAAAAATACCTGTATCTTTAAGAAAATTTATCAATACTTTAAAAATCGTTTCCTTTGTAACGGTGACAGATACCAAACGATTTACATTTATCTGTTTATCATTATAAAGAAAGTAAACTCGAACTGTTTTTCAATCTAAGACCTTTTCTATGGTTTGGTTCTGAACTTCAATATCAAACAGCACATTTTGGCGAATAACTATCCGCCGCCCTCATTGCCGACGGCGAATAAAAAACATAATAATAAATAGTCGCATAAATAATGCACTGAATTTTTTTTAGGTTAACCAATGTGTTTTTACAGCCCAAAACAATTGGGTACATAAGATAATTTTGCATAAATTTGTATCGATTTAAAAGTTTACAATTTCTGCTCATCGTCAAATAAACGGGATTTCTGAAAAGACTTTGTTTTATACGGAGAATACGCCATTATTTTCCCGTATTTTCTTTTTGGTGGATGTTTTGTTTCTCATATTAGCTTCAGATGGATTAATAAATTTCTATTTTACTCTTTTCTTGTGTGCTATCTGTTGTTTCAATATAACGGAAACGAAGCCCGGAAAGATATTCTAAAATGCTCCAAATACGATCTAAACGTTGATGTATAAAAGTTCCAGTAAACGAATTTTCTTTCAATGCCGGATCTGTTATCACAAAATCCACGATGAACCGTTTGCTTAGCATACGTAACGCTTTTTCTCACAATAGGAGTTTTATAAAAGTATAATCTTACTCCTTTCCAAGAAATATCCGACAGAACAGCCGCCGCGCGTGAACAACACACACTCCCCTGATATAGAATTATTATAGGCACTTCTTCACCAGGCAACAGATCCGGTCGTCCTCTTCTGAATCATATTGGAAACTGTACTTTTCCAGACACACAAGGTGGTATTTACTCTCATCCTTCTTTTCATAAGCTCTTAAGATTAAACCTCAGTACCCAGCACTTGAATCTGAGTGTGTGATGAGGAGTCTCGAACGGTAAAACTTTGGTTATCCACATCTAACAGAAAAATATCCTTCTCCTGTAGTGCATATCGCTCCACGCCTTTCCAGCAAAACGAACGGAGAGCTTCAAATAAGATTCCGAATTCAGCCATATGCGCGGAAAGATAATAAATCTCATTTGGCCCATTTTTTATTTACAACTTCGAAGAGAGATAAATCATTTTTCAGTTAAATGCTTTTTCTCATAAGTCACTTCTCCTTCAAAATAACGAATTAAAAAGCGCTTCATCTATTCAAGGTATCTGAATTATGCATAATGTCCTTTTTTATAATAAGTCTAACCAAGATCAAAAGTTCACCAACAAAAACTGTTTTTTTGAATTATTTTTTCGAATAGGTACTTTCATGATTAAAATTATGTATTTTTTGCAATAACATTTTTCTTCTATAATCTATGGAAACCACAAATGATAATTTGATAGACAAGCAACTGTATATATCCATGCAACAGGGCAATAAGAAGGCATTTGATACTTTATTCATCAAATATTATGCAATGCTTTGTGCTTTTGCCCGCAGTTTTGTTTCATTAGAAGATGCAGAAGAAGTGGTTCAAGATACCATGTTTACAGATATGGGAAAATAGAAAAACAAATCCATATAGATTCTTCTGTTCATCATTATTTGTTTCAAAGGCAGTAAAAAAAACAAATGTTATACCTTAATGACCAGAAATTCTCTTCGATTCCAAATAGAAAAATATACTCACTCGGACATACAGGAACTATTCGAAGATCCTGATTTCTATATTATAGAAAATTAACACAAAAAATAGAAAAAGCAATACTTAATCTTCCAGAATCTTATCGGATTAGCTTTGAAATGCATCGTTTCCAAAAACAGACCTATCAGGAAATTGCAGAAGAATTAAACATATCTTCCAAAACGGTAGATTACAGAATTCAACAGGCACTAAAACAATTACGGAAAGAATTAAAAAGACTACTTACCCTTACTCCTATTTGCTTTTTGCCCCTTTAATGGAACCCGTACATCCTATTATATCCTTGTACCCTATCACTTCATAACTGATATGATGATATAGCGTTTCTGCTGGAATATATGCCTCCAAAAGCCAGCTCAATGTTCCCAACGCTTACCCTGAAACAGGATGGTAAGTTCTTATCTTTCCTGATTATGTTCTCCATACAAAACGCTCCTTTTTACAAAAAATACAAAATAGGTGCGATAAAATAACTTTATCCCTACAACAGACTTCAACCCCAAGTTTCTTCTTGAACATTTTCTCCATTATAGATCCATAACTGACTGCAGTACAGGTTTCTTTTCTCAATCCTTCCATGTCCGGCATTTTTCCGACACATGCCTGATGACTCTATTGATTATTTCATCTCTATCCTGATACTGTTGGTTGATTTCTCTGACTTTAGCTTCATTCATCTTGATAACTTTACGGTCATAAGTCATCAGACCGTTGATTTCACCTTCTACGTCTGTTGTCTGGGTATATACGGCAGCAGAGAATCCTTTCTGGATCAATTCCAACAGATGTCTGCCATATTTAATGTATTCGTTCGAACGGAACCCATGTTCCGATACATGGATAAGAATACAAGCAATCCATAATTTCTTTCCATTCTTTACGGTAACAAGCCTCAGAAACCGCCGAACGCTTTTTTTCCGTACCTTCAAAATATTTGCGGTTCTGCCACTCCGGATTACGATCACCGCTAGGCATATCCTGCCACACAATAATTCCCAATTGATCACAATGAGTATACCAACGGGCCGGTTCCACTTTAATATGTTTACGTATCATATTGAATCCTAAGTATTTAGTCTTTTGTATATCATATACTAAAGCCTCATCAGTAGGAGCGGTATACAATCCATCAGGCGATTCTACGGCAAAAGGAACAAGAATATCACCCTGGTAAGTGGCAGGTGCAGGAGTACCTTTGGGAGTGATTGCATATTTCCAAAGCCCGTTCAGGTTTTTTCCAGTCGTTGCGCTCCATGATAGGACGCGGATATTCCGGCAATACGTTTTTAGGGTCAAGCTGTTCTCCCCACGATGTCTTGATTTTGTCACCGGCAGGTTTCCATTGAGCAAAAGTCGAACCGCATAAAGCCAATGCAAGCAGCATTGTTAGAAAATTCTTTTTTCATGTTCATGGTATAAAAATATAGTTAGTTATTAGATATAAATTCCATTAAAAGGATATTGCAAAGAAAGGGGAATTAAAAGAGAATAAAGGAAATTTGCCGTTCAAAAAACAGCAAATTCTCTTCTTTTTGACCAAATTAAAGAGTTTTTGGTGGTATAAAAGGGGAATTGACTGATTTTTATTCTTTATTGAACCGTTATTTTTATATGATATTGAAATAATGTACACCTTTGTAATGTAATATCAGGATACAAAAATATAATAGTCTTAAAAGTTTCTTTTATATGAGATTTTATATATTTTTGTATGACCGATGATTGTTAATCTATTCTTATTTGATATTTATGCAGGAACATAAACAAAAAATACGTTTGGGGCTTTTGGATAATATCCTTTGTTATTACTTCTATATTTTACATGGGTTGTACAAGTGGAAAGCCATTTCAATATAGAGAGGAAGTTGCTAGGCAAATGTCACTCGCTTTGCAACAGAAAGATGTGTATAATCAAATGAAATTGAATGATATAGATTCTATCCGGAACTTCTTGAATACTAATTCGAACAGGATGACATGTGAAGAAAAAGTTTCAGATCAATGCAAACTTGTATAATGAATTTAAACTTTATTCTTTCGATTCTGCCTTTCATTATGCCACACAGTTGTGTAGGATAGCTAATGATATAGACAGCTCCGCATATAGAGTAGATGCCAGAACCCGATTGGGATATATTTTAGCGCGAGGAGGCTTTTTAAAGAAGCTATCGATTCGCTTTCCTCTATTCGAATTGATAAAGAAGTACTGCCTGCAAAAGGTCTTATCAGACTATTATATTAGCTTTGGACGTGTTTACCATGATTTGGCGGATTATGCTAAGAGACGATGTGTTTTCATCCAAGTATAACCAAATAGGAAATGAACTCTTGACGGAAAGTCTGTCTTTATCTTTCCGATTCGTCAACAATCTATTATGTAAGAGGAAAAGTAGCTCTTAAAAGACGATAAGTTAGCTAAATCCAAACAACTTTATCAACGAGCTTTGGAACTATGTGATACTACTGATGCGGAAACACTTTCTGTTCTTTTGTCCACGATGGCGTATGTCAACCGTAAATTGGGACTGAATGATGAGGCTATTCACTATTACTGTGAAGGCGGCTGTAAATGATATCCGTAGTGCCACAAAAGAGTCGGTGTCTATGAGAGGATTGGCAACGATGCTGTATTATCATAAAAATGATGTAAACCGTGCATCTGAATATATAAATGAGGCATTTGAAGATGCAACTTTTTATGGAACGCGTCACAGGATTAACGTTATCGGAACATTGTTCCCTGTTTTTGTTGGGGAAAAACTGGGTATAGAGCAGGTTAAACGGCAGACTTTTCTCAAGATAGTTTTATTTTAAGTTCTGTTTTTGCGGTTGTATTTAATAATAGCTATCATTTACATTTTGATGCAGATGAAGCATCTGCGGCGTTCTCGCCAATTATTGGAAAAGTTGAACTTGAAATTGTCGGAAGCAAACCGTATTAAGAATTCGTATATAGGACACTATCTGGATGCTACTTTTAAATTAGTTAATCAGCTTGATAATTTTGTATTGGTAGGACAGCAAAAACTGGATAGCAAACAGTATGATTCTCTTTCCTCGATGATTCATAATCTGAATTCGGATTTTAACAGGAAAAGTGCATTTGCCGATTTTGACCGGACATTTTTGTCTCTGTTCCCGACATTCGTCGAGAGCTTCAATTCATTGCTTCAACCAATGATAAGTTTGTTCTGGAAAATAAAGATGCATTAAACTCTACCTTACGTATTTTTGCCTTGATCCGGTTGGGAATTACAGAGTCTGAACAAATATCAGAAATCCTGGGATATTCCGTGAACACCGTTTATAATTATAGAGTTCGCACTCGAAATAAAGCAGTTGATCCTGCAAATTTTGAAAAAATGTCAGAAAAATAGGTCTTTAGGGTTATATAAGGATGTGCGAATCCCTATATTTTCACCCTTGTTGTGAAATGATAAATAATTGATTAATAGTGCTATATGGGTTATAAAACCCTATATTTTTAGTTATACAGCGGGTGTAACCTTATACTTTTCGGTAGGTAATTTCTAATTTTGCCTATGCTTCGATTAACGAAAGAATGTAAATGGCTTAAATCAACAAAGAACCGTGAAAAAGTATGAAGAACTACAGCAGATTATTCTTATTACATCTAATTGCTTTATTTGGGGTTTCCATCCGTCTCTGGCAATAGATACAAATTCCTCTTTAAAGCTGCAGAAAGGAAATTTCAAGATTCTACTATCCAAGAACGAAATGGAGCCAGTAAAATTGGCAGCAAAAACTTTATGCAAAGATTTTGAGAAGGTGATGCATTATAAACCTGAAATCTTTCAGAATACTGATGATACACAGCAAATCGATATTGTTATTATAAATGAGGCGGTGGATAACCCTTTGTTTCAGTCACGATTTATCCGTCCTTTGGATGGTTTTGAATCTCACAGGGTATATTGTAGCCCGAAGAAAAGCGCATTTATCTTCATGGAAAGGATATGCGTGGAGCTATTTATGCCATTTATACTTTTAGCGAGTTATTTTTTGAGGAGTGCCGCCCTTATGGTATTTTTGCTCGTGGGAACCACAGTATAAGAAACAGGTAGAGATAAAATCGGACTTTGACTATTTTAGAAGTCACCACAAGTCAGGTATCGTGCTTGGTTTCCCTAATGATACCGATTTGTTCAAACCTTGGAGGCGGTTGTCAAAAGAGAATGATGAGCTGTGGCTTGAAACGATGCTTCGGTTAAAACTGAATACGGTAGAATTAGAGGCAACGGTTACTTATCCTGATTATAAACTGAATAGTCAGGCTGCTTTATTACGCAAATATGGACTTGTACTAACTTCTCACCATCATGTTGCTTGCAACAATAATTTAATGAATTGGGCAGGATATTGGCGAAAAGTACGTGGCGTCGAACCACCGGAGCTACTTTTTGTCGAATGAGAAAGCTTTGATTGAGTTTTGGCAATATAGTATAGAGACGGTATGTCGTGACAAACAGGAAAATCTGTGGCAGATTGCTTTTCGTGGTGTAAACGACCAGCCTTTTTGGGCCGCATTCTCTGATGCACCGAAAGATGATAAGGAACGTGCAGATATTATTAACCGTATGATCCGTATACAGCTGGCTATGATAAAAAAGCAACCGGTGAAGAGGATCCTTTCGTGCGAATGACCTTTTATGATGAGCTTTCTGATTTGTTGGCTAAAGGTTATTTACAACCTCCAACTGGTAAAAATATGCTCTGGACTTTTGTTGCAGGACGGAGAGATCATTATCCTTATGATGATTTGGTCTCATTCGATACGACGAAACAAGTGAAGCTAGGTTATTATATGAATCTCAATTTACTTCAACCGGCGCCCATCTGGCTCCTGCAGAAGGCCCTTGGAAAATGGAAGCCAATTATCGTTATGTGAATACCCGCGGTCCGCTAACTTTTTCGGTGGTTAATGCCGGTAATTTAAGGGAGTTTGTGATGGAAATGTCCGCTAATGCTCGTATGATGTGGGATATGCAAGCATATAATACAGATTCTTTCTTGATTGATTTTTGTTCTCAATATTTTGGACAAAAAATATGCTGCAGAAGAAGTAGCCAAACTTTATCACGACTATTACTATGCTTATTGGCAGCAGAAACCGTCAGAGTTTCCGGGATTGGAACGTCAGTTTATCTTTCAGGATTTGCGTTATTCCCGTGTTTTCGATCAGATAGGTAAACGTTTTAGCGATTTTTCTCCGAATCCGCTCTATGACATAGGATTTGAACGGGTTCCCCGGACGTTCATTCCGCATTGATGGCAATAACCAAGTTGATTCATTGATTGCAGGTATGAAAAAAGACAGCTGTGCGTTTTGAGGAAGTCTCTCAACGTTGTGAGAATCTTTTAAAACGTTTGCCAAAGCAAGACCAACGTTTTTTTAGGGATAATTTGGCTGCTCCTTTGTCATTATATGGCAGCATTGAGTCATTCATTATATCATTTTGTATCTGCTTATAAAGAAAAAAGAAAGTAGTAAGCGCGCAGAAAACCTGGATATTGCTATCCGGCGATTGGAAGAGGCGCGTGATGCACTATATGATACCCAAGAAGGAGTGTTCTCAACTTGGTATGCCGGCGACTCGGCAGATGGTAAATTTAATATTCCAGCCAAGCTTAAACTATTAAGAGAACTGCGTAACAAAATATAATAAGGCAAATCTTTATCATATTCTTTCTCTCCTTGGGAAAGAATATGATGAGGTCATTGATTGAATGATATATTTTAATAGGCGAAAGGCGTAATATATTAAAATGCTAATTCGCTTCATAATAAATTTGTTAATTAAATAGAATCACTATGAGACATCAAAGCATGAAACTAAAGTGGATGTGCCTGCTTTTTTCTGTCCCTGTTGCTTTCTCCTCCTTTGCTTTGGGGACAAAATCACAGCATCAAAGGGCAAATAGTAGACGCAAAAAGTAATGAGCCTTTGATCGGTGTGAATATCACCGTTGAGGGAACTTCGAATGGAACCATTTCCGATGTGGATGGTCATTTTACATTAACGGCGACTCCCGATGCTGTGCTAAAGATTTCTTATATCGGATATAGGGAGATACTTTTAAAGGTAGCTGACTTGAAAAAGGATGCTATTATCTCTCTGGAAGAGGATAGTAAGCAATTGGAGGAAGTTGTAGTGGTGGGTTATGGAGTGCAGAAGAAAGTCACCAGCGTAGGTTCCATCACGCAAACCGGTGGTAACGAACTGATGAAAGGTGGTAGTGTAAACTCGGTATCCGAAGCGCTGCAAGGAAAGCTTAATGGAGTGGTAGCCATCAATTCGTCGGGCATGCCGGGCGACAATGAGGTTAAAATGTATATTCGTGGGAAAAGTACTTGGGACAATACCGATCCGTTGGTGTTAGTGGATGGCATCGAGCGTAACATGAATGATGTTGACATGAACGAAATCGAAAGTATCTCCGTGTTGAAAGATGCTTCGGCAACAGCTGTTTATGGTGTTCGTGGTGGTAATGGCGTTATCCTTATCACAACCAAGAGAGGTACTGATACGGCTCCGGTCATCAACTTTTCTGCCAATTACACTTTTAAATCACCGACCACAAGCATGAAGCTTGCTGATCACGTTACTGCCATGCAGGCCTATAACATGGCAATGGCCAACGATGCCAGTTGGGACAAGTTGATACCACAATCTACCATTGATGCATGGAGCAGAGCCTATGCAGAAGGCAACTATGGAGCTTACAACGATGTGTTTCCCTATGTTAACTGGTGGGATGAATTGATAACGGGCGGATTTACTCAAAACTATAATATCAACATACGTGGTGGAACCGACTATATGAAATATTTTGCTTCGGCGGGTTATCAGGGTGATGGAGATATTTACGACCTGAAAAAGAATGACGACTTTGATCCGCGGCATACCTACAAACGGTACAATTGGCGGTCGAATTTCGACTTCAACTTCACCAAGTCTACCAAGCTATCCATTAACATAGCCGGTAGCATGGGTTATCGTAACAAGTCGATTGATAACGACAGTCCCTTTAATCGTATTCTGACCGAATCCACTAGCGACCATCCGATTATGTATTCTGATGGCAATTGGGGTGATGATGAAGAAAAGAATCCGGTGGCCAACATGAATCTGGGAGGTGCCAAACTTCGTAAAACGTTTCAGGGGTGGTATGATGCATCTTTGGAGCAGAAACTGGATTTCATCACCAAAGGATTGAAAGTGGCTGCAAAAGTATCTTATTCGTCTTCGTCGACTACCAATACCGATGTTTATCGTGGAGGAGGCTCTGCCGATCAAGCCTTAAAATCCATTGTCCGGTATCACCGAGTCTATGATTATGCCAATCCGGTGGTCAATACCGATGGGACCATCACCTATCCGATGATAGAAGATAAAAAGGCTTCCGACTTCCGAATCGGTGCCTCTGCCTCCCGGTGTGACTATGTGGGACGGATTGGATGCCTATACGCGTCGTTTCTATTATGAATTTTCTGTTGCTTATAATCGATCTTTCAACGATCATAATGTAAAGTGCGCTTGCTTTGGTCAACCGTAAAATCTATGACGAAAGGTACACGGAGAACAATACCCAATATATGCGTTTCCCTCAACTACAATGAAGACTGGGTGGGGCGGGTCACCTACAACTGGAAAGAGCGTTACCTTACGGAAATGAATATCTCGTATACTGGTTCCGAAGTTTGCCCGTGGAGAACGGTTTGGTTTGTTCCCTTCGTTCTCCTTGGGATGGCGGCTTTCGGAAGAACCGTTTATCAAGAAAAGTATAGGCAAGGTACTTACAAATGCCAAGTTCCGTTATTCGTGGGGTAAGGTAGGCTCCGATGCAGGTGCCAAGAGGTGGAACTATATACGGCAGTTTACTTCGGACGGCAACATCACGTTGGGTACAGATGCTTCCGGTCAGATTTGGGGGCCTTTGTATCATGAAGGAGATGTAGCCAACCTCAATTCCACGTGGGAGAAATCAACGAAACAAAATCTGGGTATTGAGATTGGATTGTGGAACAAGCTTGACATCACGCTCGATCTTTTTTGACGAAAAACGTAAAGACATTCTGATGGAGCCTCAAACTACTTCTTTCATTACGGGAGCCAAGTTCAATGCATTAAACATTGGTTCCACCAAGAACCATGGATTTGAGTTAGAACTGCATTACAACGATAAAATAGGTTCCGATTTCCGTTATCATGTAGGTTTCACATTGGCCTCGAGCGAGAATAGGGTAGTATTTCGCGATGACCCTGTCAACGGTCCCGACCATTTGAAAGAGGCGGGAAAACCTATCGGGCATCAAAACCGCTACTTGGCGGTGGGTAATTATGAAACTATCGATGATGTATTCAATAACGCACAGACCGGTTCCATCAATTCGGTAGCTCCCGGTCAGGTGGTGCCTGGCGACTTTATCTACATTGACTTCGATTCCAATGGAATTCTCAATGGTCAGGACAAAGTGGCAGTAGACGAGCTCAACTATCCGTTACACACGTATGGCTTGAATCTGGGCTTTGAGTGGAAAGGGCTGAGTTTTAGTGCTATGTTTTACGCGCCTACCGGTGTTTATAAATTGGTAAATTCTGTTTATTCCGCTTCGTTTAAATCCGGGAAAATTAATGCGCAGCCTGATGTGATGAATGCGTGGACACCAGAAACAGCCAATACTAGCGGTGTGAGAGCACCCGCTTTGCACCTGACAAATGACGGTGCTTTTAACGGAACCGAAAGTACTTACCGCTATCAAAACTTCTCGTACTTGAGACTGAAAACCATGGAATTAGGATACAATTTGCCCAAGAAGTGGTTGAAAACGGTAGGGTTGAAGAGTTTGCAAGTTTACGTCACCGGAAACAATTTACTCACTTGGTGGGGCGGCGACGACCGTATTGATCCCGAGGGCGAACAAGTCCAATATCCTATCTTTACGTTCGTTTACTTCGGGCGTGCGAGTTTCATTTTAATCTATTAAAACGATGAATTCAATGAAGAAAACATATAAATACGCAGTGGTTGGACTACTCTTCCTGTTTTTGGCAGGTTGCGAAGACTTTCTGGATAAACGCGAAGACTCCGGTGGGCTGACGGAAGAGGCTGTATATAGCAGTTATGAGTCCATCCGTGGATTTTTTGGATCAAGTATATCCTAAATTGGAAGCCTATAACACATTTGAAGGGTGCAGATGATGGAAAGAATCAACGCACGTATGTAGGTGTGATGGCGGATGAAATGTCTGCGACATACAATAAAACCGTTTTTGCCAAGTTTTTCTCCGGGGCATGGTTGACTACCGATAAGGCGGCCAATGTGACAGAGATCGGAAATGGCAGCAATACTCCCCATTGGTAAAGCACTTCCTTCCATACGCATAGTGAATCGGGTCATTGCTAATATTGATAAAGTACCATTGACGGGAGAGCAACGTAATGAAATTTTAGGGCAGGCCTATTTCTATCGTGCTTGGTTCTATTTCAACGTTATCAAGCGCTATGGAGGCATGCCGATTCTGGATAAAGTATTTGCTGGTGGTGACGACGATATTCCCCGTGTCACCTATCATGAAAGTAGCGCATGGATGGTGGGTGATATAGACCAAGCTATTTCTATGCTGCCCGATACATGGCCGGACAATCAGTATGGCCGTCCTACTAAATTAGCAGCTCTGGCATTCAAAGAGATGGCTTTGCTTTTTATGACGCCAGTCCATTGATGCAGAACGACCTGAACTCTGTTCAAATAAAAAGCTATGATCAGGAACGTGCAAAGGCGGCTGCAAAGGCTGCATGGGCAGCTATCACCTATATGAAGCAGAATGAAGCGAAAACAGGTGTACGACTGGCAACTGCCGATGAGTATATGAACCTGTTTTGGTTTCCCGATACGGAACTCAAGCGTGTAGAGACTATCTGGTGGCGACGCAGAATACCCAGTGATAGCGATCGTTCCAAGACCGCACGTGCTTTCTGGCTTTATGCTGATATGACGGGAGGAACCGGCTCGGAATCATTCGCTATTTCTTGTCCTACACTGAATGCGGTAAATATGTACGAGCGCAAAGGAGCAGATGGTATTTATTATCCGATTAATGATACCCGGTCGGGTTACAAATTCGACCCGGAACATGCTTTCATTGATCGTGATCCTCGTTTCTACAACAACATTCTTTATTCCTGGTGATACTTGGGGGAACCTATGCAAGTGGCAAGCCCTATTACATTCGTTTGTGGAGAGGTTGCACAGCCTACAATAACTATGGAAGTTCGAAACATACCAACGGACGACAATTATCAGGATTTATGTGCCGGAAGTTTTTATGGCCGGAAGCAAACTATCGCCATGATCAAACGTTAGGAACAACCAAACCGTTCCTGCAAAAGATTGCTCAAACCGTCTTTATCCGTGCTACGCAACTTTACCTTGATTTTGCCGAAGCCTCTTTTGAAGCTACCGGAAGTGCGACCGCTAAAGTAGAAGACTGTGGTATGACGGCAGAAGAAGCCCTTAATACTATTCGCAATCGTATCGGTGTGACGGATATTCCTTCCGACATCGTGTCTGATCCCGAAAAAGTTCCGCGAAGCCTATCGTCGGGAACGGGGGAGTAGAACTGATGTTTGAGAACCACCGTTGGTGGGATGTTCGTCGTTGGATGATCATGCACACACTGTTTAACGAACCTTATCCGATAAAGGGAGTTTACTTCGATCCTGTAGGCAGTTATGAAGATTCAGCTGACGGAAAGTCTGGTACACGTCCGGCAAGTTTTACTTATACGGTGTTTGACATGGAGAAGAAATTCGCGGATTCTCGAATATGCGCAACTATTGGTATCCGTTGCCGCAACACGATGTGGATGCACTTCACAATTTGCAGCAGAATCCCGGTTGGTAATAACACTTTAATATTTTGATATTTATGAGAAATAGTTATAATAGATTCTTAAAAGGATTGTTCGCAGCCATCTTCTTTCTGGGGATAACATCTGTTGCGAATGCCCAAAAAAGAACAGCCGGATTCGGTAAGTGCCGTGAGCCGGGTCAATATGGATCACCTGAAGAAGTATCCTACCTTGCAACTGTCGAATGCGTTGCAAGGACAGGCTGCCGGACTGATAGCGATCCCTAATGTGGGAGGTATCGGTTATGATAACTCTACTTTCTATGTGCGAGGTCTGCACAACAATGGAACGAGCGAAGCTATCGTGATTATTGATGGTATCAAACGTCCGATTGACGACATCCTGCCCGAAGAAATCGAATCTATACAGATTTTAAAGGATGCCACTGCTAAAATTATGTATGGAGAGCAGGCTACGAATGGAGTGATACTCGTTCGTACTAAACGGGGAAAAGCCAACGAACGCGTGATTCGTGTAGGATTGGAATACGGCATACAACCGGTTACCCGTATGCCGGAATTTCTTGATTCCTACAACTATGCTACGCTGTTCAATGAAGCTTGTGTAAACGATGGTATACAGCCTTTTTTATTCGGCAACTGATCTTGAAGGTTATAAGAATTCGAAGGGGGTGAATGATTTGCGCTATCCTAATGTCGATTATTATAAAGAATTTCTACGTGACGCAAGTACATTCCGCAAGGCTACGATCGAATTGAACGGAGGTACAGAGAAAGCGACTTATGCCGTGACAGTAGGCTATACCGGCAGTTCAGGTTTGGAAAAAAGTCAGTGATCGTTCGAATTTGAATCGTATCAACGCGCGAGGTAATTTGATTTGCGCATTACCGACTTTCTGACTGCTTCGGCTGATGTAGCAGGACGGATTGAGAAGAAAGATTGGGGGCTGTGGATGGAGCCACGCTGTTTAGTGAAATCTCTACCCTTCGTCCCAACGAATATCCTTTCATGATTGCTCCGGAAGATATTAATGGTCGCGATGGAGTCACCACCGACGAATCGTCTTTGATATTCGGAACCAGTGTCCGCAAGACCAACAACCTGTATATGGATATGGCTTATGGAGGTAACACTTCGGAACGTTATGTGAATAGTCAGACCAATTTAGGTTGAAGTTTGACCTGAAATCATTGACTGAAGGTCTGACGGCAAATGCTTATATGACATTTGATAATTATAGTTACTTGCGTCAACAGTTACGTAATGCTTATCCTACTTATTCTATCGAACGCTACCTTGATGATGAAGGGGAGGAAGTGCTTCGATTCACGGAGCGTAAGAAGTTGAATTTGCCAAAAAAGCAATCTATCTCATCCAACGATACATATCGTAACTTTGGATGGCGTGCTAACGTAAACTATGAGCATTCATTCGATTTGCACGATGTATTGGCAGAAGCCGCTTTCCGTTATACTACTGAAGAAAAACCGGTAATACACAAGATGTGAAAAATGGTACTTTTACCTTTCGTGGTAATTACGCTTACAATAAGCGTTATTTTGTGGAAGGCGTTCTTTCAGCTATGGGGTCGAACCGCTTTAGCGGCAGTAACCGCTACTTCTTTGCTTATGCCATTGGGGGGCATGGATGATTTCTAAGGAAGACTTCATGAAAGATGTAAAGGCTGTTAACTCGTTAAAGTTGAAGATTAATTACGGACATTTGGGATATGCCGGCAATACGGGGCATTTCCTTTATCGTACCAACTGGAAGAATGGTGATAAATTCGAACACAAACCTAGTACCGGAGGTCCAACTACCGATTTGGTGCGTTATGGCAATCCGGACTTGAAATGGGAATATTCCAACGAATTGAATATAGGCGTAGAGAACCTTCTTCAACAACCGCCTATCGGCTGACGTGAACTATTTCCGTGAAATGCGTAAGAATATCATAGGAAAGAACACCGTTAAATATGCTGCTGTAGTGGGAGACTTTATTCCTGCCGAAAACATCGGTGAAGTAATGAACCAAGGCATAGATGCGCAAGTAAGGTGGCAAGATAAAATAGGTGAGATTCATTACAATGTGGGGGTGAACCTTACTTTTACCAAAAACAAATTGCGTAAAGAGCGATGAATTAGATAACATCGAAGACTATCGTAGAGCGTGGGACGTTCCACCAGTACAATTTTTTGGTTTGCAGGCAGAAGGATTGTTTGGT
>VOFI01004217.1_pt1 | contig 37176 bp, 43 predicted proteins | sample 5384131 | NCBI WGS metagenome assembly VOFI01 (sample SAMN12384728, study PRJNA508395) | human gut metagenome | isolation source: healthy gut H | host: Homo sapiens | reverse complement strand
CTTAACCATTATCTGCTAGTTGTTTATTGTCGTTATGACTTGAATTTATCATCTTCTCTGACTCTTTTTAAACAATATTCTGCTTTTTGAACCGAAAAACCTTTTTAAAATTTTCTATGGATTCTGAGCATTTCACTTTCTTGTTTTTCAGGTCCTCAATCTTCTTTTTTTTCAGGGTCTTATCCATCTCATCATCTTTTTCAAGAGCTTCCAAATTATCTTCATAATTTTCTTCAAATTTATTGAGATAATAAGCAATATACAACCCCAACTTATCCTTCGTATCAGCAGTTATGGACGTTTCTTTGTCGCATAACCGATTAAATGTATTATGCCCCATTCCGAACTTCTTTTCAATGTGGGTAGAGCTAATCAATTTGAACGCTTCAGCTCGCTTAAGAAATCTCCTAAGCTTACTGTCTCCCCTGTCCTTATATAGGCAAGGTCTTCTGTGGTGATGTATATTTTACCTTCCATCTGAAACGAATTTCCTACAAAGGTAAAATGAATAAATCATACCACCAAATGGCTATGGACGTGCTTTAGACTTCGGTTTTTAACTAAAAACGGGTAATTATTTATAATCTTTAACAGGTTAAAGGCTAAATAATGCGAATAAAACATAATAGTCCATTTTATGCTATCCCCGACCCTTCCTTTTCCACGTTCTCTGACGAAGGCTGTATTCCTATACTTTTCCCATTCCTGGGTAGTATACATCACGGGGTTGATTTCCTCGCCCAGTTCCCATCCGAGTTCGGTCAGTGGGTAGGTGATGTTGTCATGTCAGCCATGAGTTTCTTCTTATCCAATATGATAAGGATATCCCAGTCACTATCCTCCCTGGCGGTACCTCTGGCTTGTGAGCCGAAAAGTATCGCCTTCCCGCTAGCCGGCAAGGATAGCCGCCAATATATGTTCCTTTACATTCATAACTTATAAATGTATCCTCCGTTATTTGAAGATTTTCGGGCATCAGGAAGTTCGGCTCCTGAAGCTTCTGCCGCACGGAGTTCTTTAAAAGCCTGTGTCAGACTTTCCTTCACTACCAGTCTCTGTCTCATTGCTTCTGCATCTACATCTGTTAATGTTGCCATAATCTTTTCCTTTAATTAAATATCTCCCACAAAATTACACTTTTTTCTCTGAAAGCGCCAAATGTGTTGAAAGACGCCTTAGATGGATTACCACATCTTGTCGCCAAAAAAGGAAAAAAGGTTCGAAGGGAATAGAGTGTGCAGAGTCTGGTTTTACAGAATGTGATTTTACATATATTCATAATGACTTTTATAAGTTTATTAATGGAGAAAAAGATATTAAGAAACTCTATAACCACAAGAATAGATATAATAATGAGCGTGATATAGAGATATATAGGCGGTTGCCGCAAGGAGCAAATTCTTTGCATGAGTCAATAGCAGATATTATGCCTTATAAAAGAAGAAATGGTATTTTTAAGGATAAATATTTCAAATTGGATGAAACGCAAATTTGCAAGACGATAACTTCTCACATGAGGTTTGATTGTAATATGTATATACATCCATGGGATGCAAGAGGTTTGAGTCCTCAGGGAGGCTGCACGTATCCAGACTTTCCCAGATGATTATGTGATAACTGGTTCTCAGAATATGTGGTATGCACAGGTTGGGAACGCAGTTCCAGTAAAACTTGCCAAAGCTATTGGTGATGGCATTATGAAATTTATAAAATGAGACATCTTGAATTATTTTGCAGGTATAGGCGGTTTTAGAAGAGCGATGGATCTTCTAACGCAAGACCATATTATGAATTTTCACTGCGTAGGCTATTCTGAAATAGATCTAAGGCAGTGAAAACATATTGTGCTAATTACAGGCCAGAGCAGGATGAGGAAGTTGCAATGGGGGATATTGTTGAATTTACTAAAAATCCAGAGAATATAGAAAATTTGCCAGACTTCGATCTGATAACAGGTGGATTCCCATGTCAAACATTTAGTATGATGGGAAAGCAGGCTGGGTTCAATGAGGATAGAGGACAGATGTTTTTCCGTATTATAGACATTCTTGCAGCAAGAAGACCTCGATATGTCTTGCTTGAAAATGTAAAGAATCTAAGAAATCACGACCAAGGGAGAACCTATAATAGAATTAATGAAGAATTAGAATTGTTAGGATATAGGGTGTTTAGTGCAGTCTTCAATACTGCAAATTTTCATCTTCCTCAAACTCGGAATAGACTTTTGATATTTGCCACAACAGAACCTCTTCCCGACAACTTCGAGGATATGTTTTCTAGTGCAAATGTTGCTGAGACTTTTGAGAATGTATATGCTAATTTAAGTGTTAGTCATTATGAAACAGTTAATGATTTACTTCAGAGAAATGTTAATCAAAAATACTTTTTATCTGAAAAAATCAAACCAACCATATTGGCTGATGGGTCAGCTAATTTCAAATCTCGTTCAGATATAAATATGAGAATAGCTAGACCTCTGACAGCTACAATGCACAAAATGCATAGAGCTTGTCAAGATAACTATTATAGTCAAGATTTCATAGATTCTCAAGGAGAAATAAATCCTGTAGAAACGATGACAAAAGAAGAACTGGCAAAATTGCCAATTCGTAAAATAACGCCAGAAGAAGCATTTATGTTGCAGGGCTTTCCTGCAAGTTTTGCACTAAATGGTCGTAATGCAGGTGTTGCTGATGGCTCTCTGTATAAGCAAGCAGGAAATGCTGTTAGCGTAAATACTATTTATGCAGTTTTGTATAATCTTATCATAAACAATATAATTCATGAATGATATGTTTTTCTTCTTTTTTGATATTGAAAAGCGCATCGGCTTAAAGAAATTAAGCGGCGTAGAATTGGGTACAAGTGAGTCAAGTAATCAGACTCATATTGGGTTATTTGAAGATGTCCTTCAATTCTTAGGAGATAATGTCGTTACTACGGCAATGTTAGTTTATGGGGATTACTGTCAAATACTGGATTGTTATTTTGACAGCATTAAAAATCTGATGGAACTTATAGAAGTCCTAAAATACGAAAAGGGGAGTTGGTGAAGAATCCGTTGTCTCAAAAATTAGAGAGTTTGCCTTGGAAGATAAGAGTGCAGATTGGTATCTCCTTTGGTCTGGATTAGAAAATAAAGATTTGGTATTTTGGCTTATCAATAGTCATTCTGAAGATTTTGCTATTATCAAGACCTTGGTTAAGGATAATGTTCGCATCATTAAAGATGAGGATAAGGCTTATGCTGGTTTAAAGAATATCATGGTGAGTAAGATAAACAACTCTAGCATTGATATTCAAAAAGGAGATAGAAATCATCTCTCAAACGGGTGCTGTATGTAAAAAATATAAACCGTTTGATTTAGATAAGGCAAAAAAAGCATATTGCTTTAGTAGGTAAGCAAGGTGAAGAATTGGTAAATGAGTATCTAGAAAGATTAAAATCTGCCAAGGAATTAGATTCTTTTGAATGGATGAATAAGAGCAGAGAATCTGGTTTGCCATACGATTTTATTTTGAATGGAACTTCTGATATACATCAGTATGTTGATGTTAAGTCAACAAGATTTGGTTTCAGCCAGAATATTGTTTTCAGCAATCAAGAGGTTGAATTTGCTAATCTATTGAATGCTGATACTAATTATTCCGTTTACTCAAATCCGCAACCTATAGGGTTTAGTGGGATTTTGCTTGCAAAGCGACAAAATTCATTTTATTGTACATATTTCTTGCACAACAGAAATGTCGCAGACACAAAATCCCCTTACCCCATAAAGCGACTTGAGGTAATACGCTGGTTTAACCAGAAAAGCATGGTCTTTAACCAAAGTCTGTCTTGAACAGGTTGGCATAAGCATTGTTGTCTGAGTAAATGTTCAATACATGCCTACGTGATGTCTTAATCCATTTCGCAGGAACAGATATGAACTTGAAAACAAAGGTCTTGATTCTGCTGGTGGCACGCAATCCAAATTCATGGGTTTTCAATCTCTGCATAATAGCTTTGTAGAAGTTTCTGATGAGAGCTGTCATAAGCAGGAATACAGTATTCTGTGCCATGAACGATTTTGGCAATCGATTCCAGCCAAAGTCATTGTTCATGTCATCGAAGATGCGTTCCTTGCCACCACGAAGATTGTAGAATTCCACGATGTCTCTTGCACTCGACTTGTAATCGTTAGTCAGTATACATCTGTAGGTATATTCGCCTTCCCAAATGTCAAGGTCTCCCTCTATTCGCCTTTGTCTCTGTATGACAAGACGATACGGTTTTTCCTTTCCATTTCTCAACAAGGATAGAATTCAACTCAAACTCAATACCGTTGATTTCAACAGTTTTCCATCCAGTTAAGGCAAACATGGAATCGTAGAAAGAAGAGCATCTGTTGGCACGAATATAAAAATGCCTGCAATGAGCCTCTACCATATCTACGATTTCCTCCGAACATGAGCCGCAATCCATGCGGGCACGAGAAATATATATTTCCGAAGCCTCCAATCGCTTGAAGATTCTTTCCAAAGTTTCTTTTTTTGGTTGAAGCGCACGTTTGTGTTGCCGTCTCTATTTTCAATACCAACAATCATGTCGTTAATGACAGCTACACCTGGACTATAGCCCAAGAACTTCTTGTAGGTTGGTTTTGCATCATACTTCTCTGTTTCAATGAACTGATGGTCAAAGTCAAAATCATACTCTTGACCGGATTTCAATTGACCAGTAGCAAGCAGGGCATTGACCAGTAAGCAGTTCATCTTGTCTGCAGTATTGAAATCATAGGGATTTGCCAGAAGCAGACTTATAGGTGATGCTCTTAAAAGTCAGTTCTTCGATAGCACGTAATATGGTGTCTGCGCTGCAAGTGCGAAGAGTTGGATGAAGAGACAAATGTTTCATCAGGTGAGTTGTAACATCCTCAATACATGAGCCACCACAAAGATATACGCACATCAGAGAGCATAGAATCTCGCTATATTGATAACCAAACATAGTGCATCTCAATCCCAAGGTGGAATCTATGGTTTGAGCTAAAAGAGCATCAAATTGCTCCATAATCGAAAAAAATTCCCCCAAAAGGAGTGAGTTTCTCAGATTTTATTTGTACTTTTGCCATGTCATTCAGAATTTTGTTTGTTTTTGTTTTTTACAACACTAAGATAAGTGAAATTTCTGACATGGCAAAATCCTGAGCAACTTTTTGTTGCTCAGGTGCTTATAAAAAAATTAAATATTAAATTATAGTGATGCTTTGTTTAAAGTAGATGGGAAGTCTGTAGATACAATAACACAGGTCTGGAATGCTCGTAAAAATGTTGTTCAAAAAAATGGGAAAATTGATAATCGTTTCTATTTTAATGGCTTGATGCAGGATGTCGTTTATCTAGATAGTACAGGTGAAGAACGCAAAGCGAAGTTTACTGTTCGTAATTATATGGCAGGGGGAATATTCTGAACTGCATATAAAAAAAAGCAGAAGATGGAATATTTGATATTGAGATAAAAAATGTAACAACGCCATATAATGATGGGAAAGAAGATGATGTTGAGGAGATATTGAGTAATAATAATTGTTTGATTCCTCTCCAGCAAATCTTCTATGGTGCCCCTGGCACCGGCAAGAGCCACGCTATAAACGAGCTTACAGCGGGCAAGGATGTTATCAGAACAACATTCCATCCTGATACCGACTATTCCACTTTTGTAGGCGCATATAAGCCTACCACTAAGTCTGTACCTGTAACGACTGTTATTGGTACTAATGCCGTCCCTGTAAAGGATGAAAACGATAAGAAAATGATGGAGGATAAAATCGTCTACGAGTATGTGAGTCAGGCCTTCCTACAGGCATACGTTGCGGCATGGAGGAAGTATTGTGACGTACAAGAGGGCGAAGAGTCTATGGACGAATTTCTGGTTATTGAAGAGATTAACCGAGGCAACTGCGCCCAGATTTTCGGTGATCTCTTCCAGTTACTCGACCGTGGCGATGAAGGATTCTCTGAATATCCTATCAAGGCTGATTCTGACATGAAAAAACTGCTCGAACACGAATTTAAAGGACTGGAAATCAAGAATAAGGATAGTATTAACGCTCTGTTTAAAGGTGGCAAGGACATTGTAGCCGAAGTGTTGGCTGGAGACGTTCTGCTGCTTCCTAACAACCTCTATATTTGGGCTACAATGAACACCAGCGACCAGAGCCTCTTCCCTATCGACTCTGCCTTCAAGCGCCGCTGGGATTGGAAGTATGTGCCAATAAGTGATGCAGGTAAGAAATGGATGATTGAAGTGAATGGTGCTCAGTATGATTGGTGGAAATTCCTTGAGGCTATTAATGACAAAGTTTACCATGCAACCTATTCTGAAGACAAGAAACTCGGCTATTTCTTCTGCAAGGCAAAAGATGGTGTAATAAGTGCCGATAAATTTGTCAGTAAGGTTATCTTCTATCTCTGGAACGATGTATTCAAAGACTCTGAATTTGAGGGAGATACCTTTAAAGATGAGGATGGAGAAAAACTCTCATTCGACAAGTTCTACTCTGTAGAAAACAATCGAGGTCAAAGTGAATGGGACAAAAATAGTAAAATTCTGAGTAACTTAAATTTGAGTCCTCGATTCTGAAGCTGATGAAGACAACAGTGAAGAGGGGGGTGAGACCGAGAGCGGTAAGAAGCTTCCAAAAACTCCTAAGGTATTTACTGTTGAATTCCCGACGGAACCGTCATAAACGAGAAGAACAGGTTTGAAACCTATCTTAAGGTGCTTTCTAAAATCGGAATAGAACAGGTTGAAAAAATTGCGGAAGAAATGAAATATCAACGCCGTAATACGCCTCTGGTAACAAAAAGCCAACATGAGGAGATTTTGAATGACGCTGTCTATAGTTATGTTCAAGAGGGCGATTATTATATAGTCAAAGGCATAGATGCCATTACGATGTATAATATGGTAATGCTGTTGGATAACCGCTTAGACTTGCAGCTGAAAGTATGTTATGAATAAGACTTTTGTCTGCAAATAATCGATTTAAAAAGTAGGAAAATGAGAATCCTGATAGAAGAATATCAATACAATGTATCTGATGTGCACGATGTATTATACGGCATCGATCCAATGGAGAACGTAGAGGGCAAGGTGTCCATCCATTATGTAGGGTATTATTATAATCCCCTATTAGGAGACTGCGTGTTTATTCTTCCTAAAGTATTGCTGCGTGATGTGGATGGCAAGGAACTTGCTTTTGGCAAGTACCTGCCATACGATATTATCAACCCTGAAGGTCAGGAAAAACTGACAAAAGAGGAGCGTGATTTCCTCTATGGATTTGCTGTATGGATATATAGAGCCATCGTTGTATATAAGAACGACAAGAGCAACGACTCGACTATTGTTTATCAGAAGATGATTAATCGGTGGGTGGTAGCAGCAAGCGAAAGAGCAATACATTCCTTGATATTCTTCTGTCGCTAATCCAGTTTAATAAGGATAATAAAAGTTTCTTCTTCTTCGTGCTGAAGAACCTCCATTCAGGCTTGAACAAGATAAACTGGACCCGCACTATCTGTACTACTTCTGCTATCATCCAGGGAGGGGATGCTATCTACTTAAACCCTGTCAACAAGAAACGCAAGATTAACTTCGATGAAGAACTGCTTGTCATCTTCTTCTCGATTCTCAATTATATTGGCGATACATACGGATTTCCTAAAGAAATTAACTGCAATTTTGACCGATAAAGGGCAAACAGTTTGAGAAATACAGAAATGGATATGGCAAAGTACGCTTGAATCAGATAAAGTATAAGTATTTCTCAGACAAGGCGTTGCAGCTTTGGAAACTGTGCTATGCTTTCTTCGACAAGTCACATCAGATATATGTAAATACCAGTCAGAAAGAGTATCTGCTTGTCAAGAGTTTTCATATCGTGTTTGAGGCGATTATTGATGCCTTGGTGGGCGATAATCCGCTGCCTGACGGAATGGACAAGAAGCAGGAAGACGGTAAGATAGTGGACCACCTCTTTACGGCGAAGAGCTTGATTAATGACGAATCAAGCAATACTTATTATATCGGTGACAGTAAGTATTATAAGATGGGCAACGAACTCGGGAAGGAGTCCATTTATAAGCAATACACCTATGCGAGAAACGTGATACAGTGGAACCTGGATATCTTTAACAGCGGCATAAAGCCTGAATCCGGTATAAAGCTTCGGGATGATGAAACAGAAGGATATAACATCATTCCTAACTTCTTCATTTCTGCAACTATGGACGAAAAGTTTCGCTATGCCATAGATGGTATCAAGGAAACTGACAGAAAGAACAACAGATACATTTCCAAGCAGTTTCAGAACAGATTGTTTGACCGTGATACGCTGCTTCTGTTCCATTATGATGTTAACTTTCTGTTTGTTCTCTCGCTCTATGCAAGAAATAATAGGGGAGAACAGCAGCAATGGAAGGAGAATATCAGGGCTAAATTCTGTTCAGAGATAAGAAACTGGCTCCAACAGGATTTCAGCTTCTATGCCATGCGTCCGTTACCGTCTGTGAATGCAAAAAGAATATGTAGAAACACATTTTAGGCAGGTTCTGGGTAAGGTGTATACCCCATTTGAGGAAGAAAATATCTTCTCTCTTGCTCTCGATAAAAAAGACGAAAAAAATAATGAAGCATTGCTTGCAGAGCTTAGGAAGAATTTTACTGTAAAGGAGTGCAGTCTGGGTACCGATCCGCATGAAGTCTTGCCTAAAGAAGGTGTTTATGAGCATGTTAAGGATGTTATCCCTCAAAAGGGACTGGTATATAAGGTCGAGAACGTATTTGTATTAGCTGTCGATAGGGATGCTTATGATGATTATGGGCATAATAGGCTTTCTATAGAAATCCCTCTGGACATCAATAAAGGTATGTTCAAGATAGATTCTATCGACTATTTTATGTTTATAGTTGAGAATGCATCTGAAGGATATTATCGGGTGACAAATTCAAGACTGAGAATAAAGGATGATAAACTGGTTTTAGCCCTGTCACTAACAGATTACCAGAGCTTTGGATTCGGTTTCAGGGAAGTTGCTGAGTGCGAGACGAAAACTATCGTCTCATTGCGTGATTTGATGAATGTAAGATAAGGTAGTTTATCGCATCTATCGCTCTGCTATCACTTCAATCCCATCTTTCTCAATTTCCTTGAGTAGAAAGGGATTGAGGTGGTGATGCTTCCGAATAATATCAACTGGGCAGCCTAGAAGTTTTTCAAGGTATGCTTTCAGACGGACTATCGGGAAAAACTTAGGGGCATTTCTACATAGATATCTACATCGCTGCCATCGTGGTGCTGTTTTCTTGCCTTCCCTTGTTTTCATTCTTAATATCCTTTTTAAAAGGCTTTTTTGCCCTTTACCTTTCCGCTACGCGCCGGTGACCGTTGGTTCAGGGCGCAAGGCTGATTGCGCTTATACCCAGGGTGTTACCCTGGGCTAGGAGCTTCTGGGCCTTCAGCCCGTAAGGGGAAAGGTGGAAGCTAAATAGTAGAAAAACAAGCTTAATTATATAAATAATCCTAAAAAACAAAATATTTATGGAAGAAACTATTGTATTTCAATATTTCTATATATCTTTGCAATGAAAATTTAAATCATGGAATTATGAGAATTATTTCGCATAGGAAACTAAAAGAGTTTTACGAGACCCCTGGGCGAGAAGACTCAAAAGTAGCTCTGGAAAGATGGTACCAGATTGCGGAAGAAGCAGAATGGCGCAACTTTTCTGATATAAGAACTGACTTTCCTCCGATGCTGACTACGTAGGTAATCAACATTACGTATTCAACATTCGAGGAAACAGGTATAGGTTGGTAGTGGTAATTAAATTTACAATAGGCCGACTCTTCGTAAGATTTGTCGGAACACATAGTGAATATGACAAAATAGATTGTTCCACCATTTAATAAAAACAATTATGGATAGAATTACGAAAGAACAATATGAGTTTGCACTCAACAGAATAGAAGATCTCCTGCCATTGGTAACGGACGATACGCCTGCCAACGATAAGAATGCCATAGAACTGACATTAATGTCGGACATTGTTGAGTCATACGAAAAGAAACATTTTCCTATCGGAAAGCCTTCTGTTTCTGAACTTATCGAACTTTCTTTAAATGAAAAGAAAATGACTCAAAAACAACTGGCTTCAGAAATTGGAGTAAGTCCTTCACGTATTAACGATTATGTAACAGGGCGCTCTGAGCCTACTCTAAAAATAGCTAGATTGCTATGCAAGGTTCTGAACATAACGCCTGCTGCGATGTTGCAATGTTAAACAGATGTTGATGATAAATTAAAGATGTCAGACCGTTTGACCATAGAACAGCGCCACAACAATATGGCGGCAATAAGGGGCAGGGATACCAAACCGGAGATTCTTGTCAGGAAATTTCTGTGGAGTAGGGGATTCAGGTATCGGCTCAATCACCCGCCGGTTGCCGGGCAAGCCGGACATCGTGCTGAGGAAATATCGCACCTGTATTCTGGTGAACGGGTGCTTCTGGCACGGACATGAGGGGTGCAAGTATTATGTGGTGCCGAAATCGAACACCGGGTTCTGGATGGAGAAGATAAGGAGGAACCGGGAGAGGGACCATGAGGTGCTGCACCGGCTGGCTGAAATGGGATGGCATACCATCGTGATATGGGAATGTGAACTGAAGCCGGCGGTAAGGAAGAAAACGCTGGAGTCGCTCGCCTTTACGCTGAACCATATCTATCTGGAAGATCATCATATCAGAAGATATGAATTGGCGGAAGAAGTGCCGGAAATGGTGGCGGAGCCGGAGGCGGAAAGGCGAGAGGAATAGGCAGGGATTTCACGGAAATTTTTAAGGCTTTTGCCCTTACAGGGCGCAGGGCGGATTGCGCTTATACCCAGGGTGTTACCCTGGGCTAGGTGCTTCTGCCCCTTCAGGGCGTGTGGGGGGAAGTGACTAGAGCAGCACAGATCTCAGAATTTTGATATAAAATAATTTATAGCTGCTAGTAAGTCATCGAGATTATTCTTGATGACGTCGAACACGATGTCTCCATCAATATCAAAATAGCCATGTGCTATATGGTTGCGAATGCCAATAACATCTTGCCATGGTATTTCTGGGCGCTCATTTAGTAGGCGAGATTGAGTTAATCTGTCAATTTGTTTAACTCCCTCTCCAATTGCTTCGATAAGCATACAGCTAGCTGCAAGATTCTTCATTCCTTCTGGTGTACAATAGTAATCGTCAACAGTCTGTACATCTTTGTTCCAATCTTGCAATTGTTTAATGGCTTCCTTAATTTGTATTAAGGTTCCAATTATTCTATTTGATGATGTATATTCCGTCATGTTCTATTTCTTTAAGGAGGAATGGATTGATATGCTTGTGCAATCTTACAATGTCAACAGAACATTCCAGCAGGTTTTCTAGAAAACGTTTCAGTCTTACTACAAGGAACATTTTCGGTTCCATATCTACGCATATATCAACGTCACTACCTTCTTTCTGTTCGTTTCTAGACACAGAACCGAAAAGGCGTAATGATTTAATGCCAAAGTTCTTTTTTAGCTCTTCGGCATGAGAAGTGATGAGTGATATATAATATTCCCTTGACTTCATAATTATCGTTTTTGTTTCTACCGCAAAGATAAAATAAAAACCTGAAACTACCAAGTAAAAACCTTCTTTTTTATGAATTATTACACGATTTATGAGGTTTTTGATAGAATGATTCTAGGAAAGTGGGAAATTCTTCGCTTTTAAATGAAATCGTTGGTTGAATTCACTTTCTATCTGCATTCCTGCTACGAAGCTTTTTCCCTTACAGGGCGCAAGGCTGATTGTGCTTATACCCAGGGTGTTACCCTGGGCTAGGTGCTTCTGCCCCTTCAGGGCGTGTGGGGTAAGGTATCTCAGATATAAAACTGCGGCTTAGTACCCTCTCTGCTTCTCGTAAATGAAATCATCGGCGATGTAACCATTGCTCATGAGATACAGGCCGGTGCGCTTATCGTGGAGTTGGGCACAGGTCTTGCTGCGATAGAAAAGATCAAGAGCCAGAGCTGGAGATATTTCCAGGCGCTGTGACAGTTCGTATGCCACGCCTCCTATCTGATAGCTGAGAATCATTTCTTGAATCTCAGGTGTCTTTGTGTTGATCTGTTTATATTTTTTCTGTTCCATTATATACTAAGTATTTATTGATGAGAAGCTTTCTTCTCCCAATTAGTTAGACACTCAATGACATCTTCTATAAGATACTCTCGACTTTCGGTGTGGAGCGTATCGTAGTGGGGCAGAATGAACTTGTTGATTAAATCAACCTTTCTCATTCTTTCGTATATTTCAATATATGGTACCCCGAGCTTTCTTGCAGCTCCCTCAACGCATGAAGCTGCGAATGCGAGCTTGATTTCTTCTAGGGGTAATTGTATTCTGTTGTTTTCTTGTTTCATATCTTTTCTTTTTCTTCTTCTTTTCTTTTGCAAAGAAAATGCAAACGAGCGCAATGAAAGCTTGCTTTCAAATTGCCGAGTGCAGCTTTTCTTCTGCAAATATATGAAATATTTCTCTTTCATGCAAGTTTTTGGGGGATTTATTGTCTATTCTCCGCAAATTTGCGGAGAATAAGCCAGATAATCTCCGCAAACTGATGGGGCGGGGGGGATGGAGATGGGTAGGTGATTTCTTTACAAAGATGGATGAAGGAGGAGAGAAGGGAGAAGAAGAAGAGAGGCGTTACAGTTGTGACAGTTGTGACAGTTGTGACAGTTTTCAGGGGAGGGGTATATGAATTCGGGCTGCTTTCAAATTGTTATTATTATATTTAACTTATTATATATATATTTATATATATTATAAGTTACCTCTAAAGAGAGGGAGGTGGGGGTAGGCGCTGAAAACTGTCACAACTGTCACAACTGTCACGCTTTGGAGGTTGAGGAAGGTGGAAGCATTGATGGATGATTTCTTGCTTCCTGCTGTTTTCGGAGTAAGAAAGCATAGAGAAACTTTTTACATTACATAGTTTTCTCGCACGATAAATTATGAGTTGGCAAGATTAACCGGATGCGTCCGAAGTGCTAAATTCGTTTAACATAACTCTGCAGGGTGAAATTTGGTAGTATCAGAAAATTGCCGTACCTTTGCATCGTGATTCAAGAAAGGCTGCACCCCCAACCAGCAAGTAGACAATTAACATTAATTCAAGTAACATTTATATTAACCCTTTAATATTTTAATATCATGGAACAGAAAGGAACATTGAAGTATCGTAAGTTGCAGCGTACACCACAGAGCGGCGAGAACGCTGGTAAGAAAAAGTGGTATGCCACTGCGGTAACCGACCGCGAGGTGGATTTCGAGGGATTCGTATCCCACATCTCTGACCATGGTTCGCCTTACTCCCGAGGTACTATCCACGGTGTGCTGATGGATGCACTCGACCATCTGCAGGAGTTGATTCTCGACGGTAAGAGTGTGCGTCTCTCTGACCTCGGCCTGTTCTCCATCGGTATGACTTCGAAGGCGGAGGATACCAAGGAGAAGGTAACGGCTGCCAGCGTAGAGGGTGTACACCTGATTGTGAGAAACACAAAAAGCTGGAGCAACTCTGAGCTGCGCAAGAAGTGCAAGATTCAGGAGTACGGCGGCTATACCGGCACCGACGAGGGTGGCACCTCTGGTGGTACCTCAGGCGGCACTGAACAAGGCGGCGGCGCCAGCCAGGGCGGCTCCGGAACTACCGGCGGCGGTACGCAGGAAGGCGGCGACGGGCTTGAATAAAGCCCTCGCCTGAGGGCAACCCAACCAAGTCAACATTCAACACTCAACATTCAACATTAAAAATTAAACATTATGAAAGCAAGTACCTGGAAAACAATTTTGCAGATTGCAATCTCCTTCCTTACAGCCATCGCTACCACCCTCGGCATAACAAGCTGCAGCAGCCTTTAAAGGTAAAAAAGTAAAAAGCCCCGGTGCATCATGCATCGGGGCTTTTGCTTTATCTGCTTTTTCTTCGTTTATCGGATATCTCTTCCTTCCTGGCTGTATCCTTCGAGCATCTTCGGGCTGCTGATAGGCTTGCGCGAACAGTAGTCGAAATCTACCTTCTTGTAGCCCTGGCTGGAACGCCAGCGGATGGTAAGCTTTACCGTCTTGCCTTCGGTATCAGGCACGACTCCGTTCAGATTGAACGCTACGAGGGCATCACGCCAGTAGTTCTGAGGGTCGCCATTAGCATTGTGGCGCAGCTCTACCTCGTAAGGATTATCTGGATTCACACCCGTAACGAGGTTGATGTAATGCACCTTCTGACCGCCCCAGAGAGCACGGAAACGGAGGGTGAGATAGCCATCTTCTGCCACCGTTACCCAGTCGCGCACGATTTCTACCTGTCGTCGCCATACTTCTCGCTGTTCTCGGTATCAGAACCGAGCGAAGGAACTGGCTTCTTGGTCAGGATGCTGTCTATCCAGTTGACGTGAATCACCTGGTTATACTTCTCGCTGTTCTCCGAGGTCTGGGAGTAGTTGACCAGGGCGCGAACCTCCTTACCGTCAAAGATGGTTGGTTTCAGGTTCTTGGCGAGCAGCGTGGTGTTGTCGTCGAGCTGCAGATAGCAGGCATCGCCACTCTTCTTCACGGTTACCAGTGCGTTAGGAAAAACGCGGTCCCAATCGGTATCGTTATCGTTATCGCACGACTGGAATGTGAGGCCCGACAGGAGCATCATCGCTGCCAGCCCAATCTTCTTGAAATCAATTTTTCTCATATATACTGTTCCTTTCTTTTTAAAATTTTTCTTCTTTCTGATAAGAAAATAAGAAAGGAACAGAAATCTTGCTTCTGATTTAGAAAAAGATTGTTAAAGCTCAAGTTAAAAATAATACGTGCAGCCGATGGTGGCAGCGCGATTGCCGAAGTGCTGACTCGCCATATCGTGGAAGCGGCCCTCGAGCGTCCAGTGCTTGCCCAGATTCTTGTATACCCCTACCTCGGCATAGAGATTAGCCGGGGTGTAGGGATCGCTGCGGCGACGGGTACACCAGATGAGGTTGCCCGTAAAGCGCCAGCCATCGGCCATTGTGAGCTGCGGTGCCAACTTGAACACGGCAAAATGATTATACTCCGCATTGCGCTGCTGAGCCTCCTCTGAAGGGGTTTCGCTGCGCTGCCAGAAGTAGTTGACTCCGGCTGTGAGGCGAAGGATGCCCTTGTGCCAGAAGGCGGTGGAGCCGATGCCGAGCGTATTGTCGTGGATGGCACTGAACAGGTGCTGGTGGATGTTCTTCACCGAGGTGCTGAGCACGAAGGCTGGGCGGCTGTAGGTATGCTTGAGCTCTACCACATTCGCCATGCTGTTGCCGATATCGGCGGTATAAACCGGCTGCCAGGAGCCCTCCATATCGCCCGCGGTTACGAAATCGCCAAACTCGGGATTGAAGATGCGGCGGCAGTAGGTGGCCTGCAGGGTATGACCCGGCGTGAAGCGGTAATAGGCGCTCGCCGAGTAGATATGGTTGCGCGTGGTATGCTTCCAGTGCTCTTCCGGCGCAATCTGCTTAGGACGGAAGTTGATGATGCGGAAACGGTCGCCTGCCATGAATCCCCACTTGCCGATGTTGTAATCCAGCTGGGCGTAGAAATCCTGATAGTTGGAATGGTTGGTGTAACCGGCGACGCAGTTCTTCTCGATGGAGAGTCCGCCCTCGAAACCTGCCGTAATCCAGAGATCAGGGGTGATGACCGGAGTGGCGTATTCTACCACCATGAAGGGGTAGGTGGAGTGGTTCTGGTAGGGCGCAGTATGGGTTTCTTCCAGCGTACGTCCGTTGTCGCTGATATGCTCGGCACCGAGGGTAAAGAGGATGCTGGAGCCGTTGTCGGCGAGCGTGCGGGTATAGTCGGCCTGCAGATGATAGGCACGCACGTAATCGGCCGGGATGTGGGTGAAATGGTTGCGGGTGTAGGTCTGCATCGCATCTATTTCGAGTACATCCTTCGCGGTAGGCGTCCAGAGCAGATTGAGCTTGGCGCCCTCGTGGGAGTAGTGGTTCACGGTGGTGCCTGAGATGCCCTGGTAGGCGTCCTTATCGCTGCTGGAGGTGCGCTGGAAGTTGCCTTCTACATGACTGAGCACGCGGAGTTTATCCTGCTGGCTGATGACGCTGACGATGCCTTTTGCGCCGCCGTAGGTATCACCGAAGAGTCCCCATCTGCCGGTGGTTCCGTTCTCCTTCTTGCGCAGTGTGATGTCGATGACTTTCTTCAGACTGCTGCATCCCTTCATCACTTCGGCGTTCTGGCACACCTTGATGGTTTCTATCTCCCGAGCCTTGAAATGGTGGAGGAAGGTGGCGTAATCGAGTCCGTATTCCTGGTTGTCGATACGGATGACGAACTTGCCGTAGAGGTTGGCGAATGAATCTCTGCCGATGATGTTGTTGCCGTCGAGTGAGATGACTTCCGGGCACATCATGAGCACATCGAGGAGTGATTCTTCGCCTGTGAGTTCCATTTCTGGAATATGCATGATGTATCTGTCGCCGATATGTTCTATCGGAGCGGCCTGTGTCTGGTAAGTAGTGCTGGCCATCGCGAGTGCGATGATGAGCAGGCTTTTCTTCGTACTGTTGTTTATCTTCATTTTTTTTCTAATTTATATTATTGGTAAAAAGGATTTCTTCGTGCCAAATTTATTTGCAAAGATAAGCAAAAAACGGGTAATAACGAAAAAATGGAGATTTTTTTATCGTTCAATGCGTAAAAAAGATGTCATTGCAGTAAGATACGCAAGTACGCCAGGCATTTCACCCTTCCTGCATTACGAAAAGAGGAGGGTGATGAGCGGGATGGTAATGATGCTGCCAACCGTGGTGATGAACGTCATCTCGGTGATGAGCGAAGGATTGCGGCCGTATTTCAGACAGAACATCGTGCCGAAACTCGCTACGGGCATCGCAATGACAACCGTATTGATGTCGTTGACCTGATCGCTTACACCACATACCTTGAACAGGAAATAAATGCTCAGAGGTACTACCACAAGACGCAAGAACGAGGAGAGGTATACCTTAGGACTGCCGATAATCTCCTTCACCGGCAACTTAGCCATCGAGGAACCGATAATCATCAGGGCTGCCGGAACCGTTATGTTGCCCACCATCGTTACCGGACGCGCAATGATATCGGGCGTATGAACCCCGAAGGCTACCAGGAGGGCGGCAACAAAGGCACCAAGAAGAGCCGGAGAAAACAGCACCTTAGGATTGAACTGCTTGATGCTGTACTCGCCCTTGATGAGCATTACACCTGCCGTAAAAATAAAAAAGGTGTTCGGCATGTTGAGCAGCGCGGCATAAAAAATGGCCTTCGGACCGAATATGCTTGAAACAATAGGGTAGCCGATGAAACCTACGTTGGCAAACATCAGCGCAAAACCTATCATGCCCTGGTCATCATGATTGCGCGTGATGAGACGCGGCACCCAGAAACCGAATACCAGCAAAAGGATGTAGGTAAGAAAACCTACGCCCAGGAGGGGAAGGATGAGCGTGCGGTCGGGCAGCTCATCGCCCATTACTGACGAGAGCACCAGCAGGGGACAGGTGATATCTACCACCATGCTGGATAGCTTCTTGTCAAACTTGTCGCCCATATATCCCAACTTGCAGGCGACGTAACCTAAAATCACGATGATGAAAAGTATCACCATCACTTCCAAATTCTCCATTTATCCTGAAAATCTATACCTTATATATATATATGTATGCCGGAATCCCGATATTCTCTCGGAATTTCCGGCAAACTTGGGTTAATCGATAAATCGCCTGGTAATATCTCCGTAGTTCTCGATGCGGCGGTCGCGGAGGAATGGCCACCAGCGGCGCACATTCTCGCTGTGCTTCAGGTCGATATCTACTACCAGGCTCTCTTCTTCCTGATCGCTGGCACGGTAGTAGAGCTCGCCCTGAGGACCGGCTACGAAACTGCTGCCCCAGAACTGGATGCCCTCGGTCTGACCGCTAGGATCAGGCTCGAAACCTACGCGGTTTACGGCGATGACCGGCAATCCGTTGGCTACGGCATGGCCCCGCATCACGGTAGTCCACGCCTCGCGCTGGCGCTGCTGCTCTTCCTCGGTATCATAGGTAGCGTAGCCGATGGCGGTAGGATAGATGAGTATTTCGGCTCCCTGCAGCGCCATCAGACGGGCTGCTTCGGGATACCACTGGTCCCAGCAAACCAGCACGCCGAGCTTGCCTACAGAGGTCTGGATAGGGTGGAAACCGAGGTCGCCCGGAGTGAAATAGAACTTCTCGTAGTAGGCAGGATCGTCGGGAATGTGCATCTTGCGGTATTTTCCGGCGATGCTTCCATCCTTCTCCATCACTACCGCTGTATTGTGGTAGAGGCCCGGAGCGCGGCGCTCGAAGAGGGAGGTGACGATGACGACGCCGAGATCCTTGGCAAGCTTGCCGTAGAAATCGGTCGAAGGGCCCGGAATAGGCTCTGCCAGGTCGAAGAGGTCAACATCCTCTACCTGACAGAAATAGAGGGAGTTATGAAGCTCCTGAAGCACGATGAGCTCTGCGCCGCGATGGGCGAGGTCGATGATGCCTTCTGCCAGGCGCTGTTTGTTGTTGGCGATATCTGCCGTATTATGAAGTTGTAATAAACCGACGTTCATTTTTTACTTTTAATGTTAAATGTTTAATGTTAAATGTGGAATGTTGAGTCTCTGAGGGCTCCCTCGGGCAACTGCATGGTGATGCAGTGGATGCTGCCATGCTGGCGGATGATGATCTGCGAATCTACGCCGATGATTTCGCGGTCGGGGAAGGCGAGCTGAATCTGCTTGCGTGCCTTCTCGTCCTTTTCCGGCTGATTGTAGGTGGGATAAATCACCGCCTTGTTCAGTATCAGGAAGTTGGCATAGGTGGCAGGCAGGCGGTCACCCTCGCTCTCAGGGTTGGTGGTGAGGCAGTCGCCCTCATCATAGATAGGGTCGGGCATCGGCAGTTTGAGCAAGCGGTAAGGGTATCCCTCCCAGGTGAAGAGGCCCTTGAGCTGCTTCTCCAGCGCCTGGAAGTCTTCATACTGCTTATCTTCCGGATTATCGCAGCCTACATATAATAAGGTGTCGTGTGGAGCCACTCTCACGATGGTGTCGATGTGGCCGTCGGTATCATCGCCTATCAGATTGCCGTGATCCAGCCAGACGACTCTCTTGAGCTGGAAGAAAGTCTGCAGCAGATGGTCGATGCTGTCGTGGTCGAGCGGCTGGTTGCGGTGAGGCGCCAGCAGGCACTGTGAGGTGGTGAAGAGTGTACCCTTTCCGTCACTCTCGATGCTGCCTCCTTCGAGCACGAAGCCCTGGTGGTTCTCTATATCGGCATTGAAGGCTGCCTGATAGTATAGTTGCAGGGTGATGGCATTATCCTTCTCCCATCTGAACTTTTCGCCCCAGCCGTTGAATTTGAAGTCGAGTATGTGGTAAGGCACCATCCAGGTGTTCTGCTTTCTGCGCAGCACCATGGTGAGGGGGCCGTGGTCGCGCACCCAGGTATCATTGCTTTCTACCTCGTAGAGCAGCACGCGGCTCATCTGTTCGGCAGAGAGCTTTTTCTTGAGCTGGTATCGGGTGGCGGGCACATCGGGTGTAGCCACAAGCAGCTGCTCGTAGCGCGTGATGATATCTGCCAGTTCGAGATAAGTATCTGTAATTTCTGGCAGATACGGCTTCCAGTCGGTGCCGGCATGTGGCCAGGTGAGCATGATGGCGCTCTGTGGCTCCCATTCGGCAGGGAGTGCGAAATCGCAGGGTAATGTAGATTGATGCATAAGCTATACTATTTTTATGATACGATGTTCTAAACCAATTTATTATACTCTGTTCTTCATCGGGAACCTTTCCTTGGGGGACGGGCTCCGTTCTGCTTTTATGAAGTATGCTTGCAAAATTAATAAAAAATCTACAACTATCGGCTGTTTTTGTGAAATATTTTGCGCAAAAGCGAAACTTTGTATTAAAAAAGTTTAAACGGAGGGCTGTATGGAGATAAAATCGGGGAAAAATGAGTAACTTTGCAGTCTAAAAATAAAATATTGAATAGGAGCGTGAAAATAAAACAGGTAGTTGATGCCCTTGAACATTACGCGCCTCTGCCCTTGCAGGAAGGATATGATAATGCCGGCCTGCAAGTTGGATTGACAGAGGCGGTAGAAATGTCAGGGGCATTGTTGTGTCTTGACGTTACTGAAGCCGTGGTAGACGAGGCCATCCAAAAGGGATGTAACCTCATCGTGAGCCATCATCCGCTGATATTCCGCAAACTGGCGAGAATCTCGGACGAGAACTACGTGCAGCGTACCGTGCGCAAGGCGATTAAGAATGATATTACCATCGTGGCGATGCATACCAACATGGATGCGGCTGCGGGCGGCGTGAACTTCAAGATTGCCGAGAAACTGGGGCTGCGAAACGTGCAGTTCTTTGCTGGCGAGAAGGAAGTGGACGGCGTGAAGGGCGGCGAGGGCGTCATCGGAGAGGTGGCTGAGGACCTGGCAGCCGACGACTTGGTGCTGATGCTCAAGGAGCGGTTTGGCGTGGAGTGCGTGCAGTGCAACCAGTTGCTTCGACGTCCTATCAGGAAGGTGGCACTCTGCGGTGGAGCAGGTGCTTTCTTGCTCGACGCAGCCATCAAGGCAGGTGCCGATGCCTTCATCACGGGCGAGATGAGCTATCACGAGTATTTCGGCCACGAACAGGAGATTCAGATCTGCGTCATCGGCCACTATCAGAGTGAGCAGTTTACGGGCGAAATCTTCCGCAGCATCATCCAGGAGAATTTCCCTGATGCCAAATGCTGCATCTCGGCGATAAATACGAATCCGATATTGTATTTATAACTTCAGTTTATAAGATGGCTGGAAGGGCGCAAGCCCAATTTAACATTTAACATTAAACATTTAATATTTAAATAAGGAATTATGGCAAAGAAAGATCCTACAGATTTGACAGTGGAAGAGAAGTTGAAGGCTCTCTATCAGCTTCAGACCACCTTGTCTGCAATTGATGAAAAGCGTGCGTTGAGAGGTGAGTTGCCTCTCGAAGTTCAGGATTTGGAAGACGATATTGCTGGTCTTACCACCCGTATCGAGAAAATCCAGACCGATATTGAGCAGTTTGACCGCGCCATCGATCAGAAGCAGCACGAGATTGAGGAGGCTCAGGCTAGCGTGGAGCGTTATAAGAAGCAGCTCGAAATGGTTAGCAACAACCGCGAGTATGATACTTTGAGCAAGGAAATCGAGTTCCAGGAGCTGGAAATCGAACTTTGCAGCAAGAAGATCCGCGAGGCGCAGCAGACGATCAACGAGCGCCTGTACGACCTTCACAAGGCTGAGGACCAGAAGGCAGACCGCGAGAAGGGCTTGGTAATGAAGCGTTCTGAGCTCGAGTCAATCATGGCTGAAACCTGTGAGGAAGAGGAGAATTTGAAGGAGAAGGCATTCGAGCTCGAGAAGAAGATTGAACCACGTTTGCTCCAGAGCTTCAAGCGCATCCGTAATGGTGCCCGCAACGGTTTGGGTATCGTTTACGTGCAGCGTGATGCATGTGGCGGTTGCTTCAACAAGATTCCACCTCAGCGCCAGCTCGACATCAAGATGCACAAGAAGATTATCCCTTGTGAGTATTGCGGCCGTATCCTCATCGACCCGGAATTGGCTGGTGTTAAGATTGAGGCTCCTAAGACAGAGGAGAAGCCAAAGCGCAAGCGTGCTATCCGCAGAAGAAAGACTGAGGATGAGGATTAATCTTACTCCTCTCGCCGCTCTTTTCGGATGATAATCTTCTGATAAAGATACGATAAGATACAATGAAGGCTCGCCAAAATTGCTTGGCGAGCCTTTATTTTTCGTTTTCAGGCAGCTAGGACAATCTGTCTTAACTCCTTTAATCCTAATCTGGAACTTTTAATCCTAATCTGGAACCTAGAGTCCTCTAGCCTTGTAAATGCGGTCTTTGGCGTCGTTGATTTCCTGGAATTTCTTCTCGGCTGCACGGCGCACATCTTCGCCCAGTGCTGCTACCTTGTCAGGATGATGCTTGAGCGCCATTTTGCGGTAAGCGGCCTTCACCTCATCGTTTGAGGCGTCAGGACTGATGCCCAGAACACGGTAGGCATCATCCAGACTGCCTGTTGAAGAAGCCCCGCTCTCCAGGTTCAGCATCTGGTCTACATCCTCGGCAGAAAGCCCCATGTGGATGGCCATCTCCTTGAGCGCCTGAATCTCCTGAGGATTCACAATTCCATCGGCCTGGGCAATCATGACGAGGAAATTGAGCAACTGCAGGCGCTGCTCATACATCATGTTGGCACGTATCTGATGACAGCTGTCCTGTATCACCGAACGGTACTGCTGCATGCCCATCTGCTTCTGCTGTTCGAAGAGTTTGAGGAGAATTTCCTCGCCCTGCTGACTGGCTGCCTCGCCGAAATTCTGACGCAGGAAGCGGCGCACCATCTCCATCTCGGAATGCATGATTTTGCCATCTGCATTGATGATGTAGGAACTGAGCACCAGCAGCGAAAACATGAAGGAGTTTCGCTCTCCCTCATAGCTCTGCTGGCGGCTGTAGCCCTGGTTGCCGAAACCCTGGCGGCCGTTGTGCTGCTGGCCGCTGTAGGCATCGTAGGCGTTGTTGTAATGGTGGTCGCCGTCGCGGTTTACTGCATCCAGTCCGTGCTCAAAGAGGGAACCGAGGGCATAGCCTGCCAGGGCTCCCAGCGGACCGGCTGTGATGAAACCGAGCACACCACCTATCCATTTACCTGCTGCCATCTTTTAGTTGTTGAAATAGTAGAGGAAAGAAGCGATGCCTGAGAGGGCTGGCTTGCGCTGACCTTCTATTTCGATGTCAAACTTGATGCTGGTCTTGCAGATGCCACGGATGTTCTGAATGTCGTGGAGAGTGGCTACCAGGCGCACGCGTGAACCGGTGATGACTGGCTGACCGAACTTCATCTTGTCCATGCCGTAGTTTACGAGCATCTTGAGGTTGTTTACCTCGATAATCTGCTGCCAGAGGTATGGGAGTACTGAGAGGGTGAGGTAACCGTGAGCGATGGTGCTGTGGTAAGGGCTCTCTACCTTGGCGCGCTCTACGTCTACGTGGATCCACTGTGGGTCGAGTGTAGCGTCTGCAAACTTGTTGATACGGTCCTGGTCAATCTGCAACCAGTCTGATTCTCCTAACTTCTCACCGAGGTGAGATGCAAATTCCTCGTAGGAATTGATTACTAATTTTGCCATTTCTTATTTTTCTCTTTATTATAAATATTATTGTTTTCCTATTTTCCGTCTTCAGCTTCCAACTATTAACTTTTAACTATAAACTTTTAACTCAATTCAACTCAATTCAGTCTCTTCTGAAAATATCGCGGGTGTAAACCTTTTCTGCCACATCATCCAGACACTTGTCATACCGGTTGGCGATGATGGCCTGGCTCTGCTGCTTGAAGGCATCCAGGTTGTTTACGATGCGGCTTCCGAAGAAGGTGGTTCCGTCTTTCAGCGTAGGCTCGTAGATGATAACCTGCGCGCCCTTTGCCTTGATGCGCTTCATTACGCCCTGTATGCTGCTCTGGCGGAAGTTGTCGCTGTTGCTCTTCATCGTGAGCCGGTATACGCCGATGGTGCAAGGCTTCTCTTCCTCCTCGCTGAAGTTGTTCTGGTTGGCATAATCGTAGTAGCCAGCCATGTTCAGCACGCGGTCGGCGATGAAATCCTTGCGGGTGCGGTTGCTCTCCACAATCGCCTGAATCAGGTTCTCAGGCACATCAGCATAGTTGGCGAGCAGCTGCTTGGTATCTTTCGGCAGACAGTAGCCGCCGTATCCGAAGGAAGGGTTGTTGTAGAAGGTGCCGATGCGAGGGTCCAAACCCACTCCGTCGATAATTGCCTTAGAGTCGAGGCCCTTCATTTCGGCGTAGGTATCCAGCTCGTTGAAGTAGCTCACGCGCAGGGCGAGGTAGGTGTTGGCGAAGAGTTTCACCGCCTCTGCCTCGGTAAGTCCCATGAACAGGGTTTCTATGTCTTGCTTGATGGCTCCCTCTTTCAGCAGTTCTGCAAAGGTGCGGGCTGCCTGGTCCAGTCGCTCGTCACCATTCGGTCTGCCCACGATGATGCGGCTCGGGTAGAGGTTGTCGTAGAGTGCCTTGCTCTCGCGCAGAAATTCAGGAGCGAAGATGATGTTCTTGCTGCCCGTCTTCTGGCGGATGCTTTCGGTGTAGCCTACCGGAATGGTGCTCTTGATGACCATGATGGCATCGGGATTCACCTGCATCACCAGACGGATGACTTCTTCTACGTGCGAGGTGTCGAAGTAGTTTTTCACCGGATCATAGTTGGTTGGTGTGGCAATCACTACGAAGTTGGCATCCTTATAGGCTTCTTCTCCATCGGTTGTGGCTTTGAGGTTGAGTTCCTTTTCAGCCAGATATTTCTCTATGTATTCGTCCTGGATAGGCGAGCGGCGCGAGTTGATGAGCTCCACCTTTTCGGGTACCACGTCTACTGCCACCACCTCATGATGCTGGCTCAGCAGGGTAGCGATGCTCAGGCCTACATATCCTGTTCCGGCTACGGCGATTTTTATCTTTTTATTCTCCATTTCTTTCTGTTCTTTTAGGCAGTCTATACCTTAATATATATATTAGATGCAAAGATAGTATAAAAGGAGGAGACTACAAAATGAAAATGTTTTTTTTATTAAAAAATAACGCGAGAAGGGGGATGGGAGGAAAAGGAGTGCTCAAAAGGGGAGAGGAAAAGGGGCAGAAAAAGGGAGAGGAAAAAGGAGTGCTCAAAAAGGGCCAGAAAAAGGCCTCCAAAATTCGCGAATTCTAAAACGGATGGCCGGTTGGGCGGAAATTCGCAAATTTTGAAGGCTGGGGAAGCTCTGTTTAAAAACTTCCGGACTATCCTCCGACGCTCTCATAATGTCAATAAATCGGAATAATCGGGAATGGTCTCAAAAAATACATATTTTTTACTTTCATAATCCATCTTGCAGATGTAATGCTCCAGCCCGTTGCTCACCACCAGAAAGTCGACATGGAGCAGAAGATTGTAAACCGAAATCTGGTCGAATACTTTCTGTGTGATGGGGATGTGAGGGGCTTTGTACTCGATGATCATGCGGGGCTGCAACTCACGGGAGTAGAGCACACTGTCGGCGCGCAGCACCTTGTCGCCACATTTCAGCTGGATTTCGTTGGCGAGCAACGAGGCAGGATACCCCTTGTGCTCGATGAGAAAATGAACGAAATGCTGGCGCACCCACTCTTCGGGAGTGAGCGTGATGAACTTCCGGCGCAGCACATCCAGTATCTGGGGATGCTGTTTTGAGCCCGAAACCTTGATGTCGAAAGATGGCAAATTTAAGCGAATCATTTTTCTGTACCTTATTATATATAGGGTTATATTTCTTTCTTTTCTGTTTTCGATATGGTTTCTTTTCTTCTTTTAACCATACCTCATTTTCAAAAACTACCTCTTTTATATAGGCAGTTCAATTTATTTTTGTAACTTTGCAGTCGAAGTGCAGCTGAAAACTGCACCTCAGAAAACTGCGAACTTGGAGGCGGAGCAAATGCTTGTCCGCGCCCCCGGAGTTTGCTGGGTGCAAAGTTACAAAAAATAATCCAATGGTAGAAAAGAAAAGTGCAATAAGTTACGAGTCAATCATGAAAGATTTGAAGGCTCGGAAGTATTCTCCCGTCTATGTTCTGATGGGTGAGGAACCTTTTTATATAGATAAGATCTGCGACTATATTTCAGAAAATGTGCTCCAGCCCGAGGAGCGTGACTTCAATCAGACGGTGGTTTTCGGAGCTGATGTTACGGGTGCGCAAGTGGCAGATTTGTGTAAGGGCTACCCGATGATGGCGGAGTATAGAGTAGTGGTTGTGAAAGAGGCTCAGAATTTGCGGAATTTGGAAGCGCTCGAGAAGTACCTCGAAAATCCGGTAAAAACAACCATACTTGTTTTCTGTCATAAAAACGGCAAGCTCGACAGTCGTAAAAAGTTTTCTGCCCTCGCTGCCAAGGTGGGTGTGGTTTTTGAAAGCAAGAAGCTCTACGATCGAAATCTGCCGGGCTTCATCGAGACTTATCTCAAGACCCGTAAGGCAACCATTGAACCCAAGGCTACCCAGATGGTGGCAGATCATGTGGGAGCAGATTTGCACCGACTCACTTCCGAGCTCGACAAATTGCTCATTTCTCTTCCAGAGAACGACCGGCGTGTTACTCCGGAGATTGTGGAGCGAGAAATAGGGGTGAGCAAAGACTTCAATGCCTTCGAGCTGAGAAGTGCCATCATCAGCCGCGATGTGTTCAAGGCAAATCAAATAATAAATTATTTTGACAGCAATCCGAAGAGTGGTTCTCTCTTCACGCTTCTCCCGATGCTCTTTACTTATTTCCAAAACCTGATGATTGCTTATTATGCACCCAACAGGCAGAACGAAAATGAGCTCGCAAAATTCCTGGATTTGCGCGGAGCTTGGGCGGCGCGCGAATATATTACAGGAATGAGGAACTATACGGGCGTGAAAGTGATGGCGATTATTGAGAAGTTTAAGGAGGTGGATGCGAAGATAAAGGGACTGGATAATCCATCCACTCCGGTGGGTGAACTGATGAAAGAACTCATCTTTTTTATCCTTCACTGATGCTGAAGAGCGAGGTGGGGGAGAGTAGGCGAGCTCCTGCTGAGAGTTTTCTCTCGGCAGGAGCTCGTTTTCGTTTTCTGCCTTCTTTGCCGCCTGTTTCCAGAAAGCAGCCAACTAGCGTTTAGCATTATAAATTTGCCCCAAATAGGGGATTTTCAGCTCTTTTTGGAGCGTTTATTTGGGCTCATTTTGGACGATTTTTTGGCAAAAATGGGGGATTTAAGCGATTTTTCGAGCTAGATGCCCATTTTTCGTTTTCGCCTGAAAATAGACTTAACTTTATTGGTTATCAGTAACTTATATAAATTAACCCTCTTCATTACTCGCGAATTTGCCCGTTTCCTTGCCGATGGGCTGGAATACGCTAGAAATGGAAAAATTTGCCATTTCCTGTAGTCTGAAATTGGTCGTTTGCATTTATTAAGGTTTACGATTCCTAAGTTTAGGTTTTTAAATTTATAAATCAAAATGTGTGGTTTTGATTTATAAACATAAACACAAGGAAACTAAATGCACGAATTTATGTTTTATGTTTACAAAAATAAAGATAAAATAGGATGTTTATGATTGTGAATGAATAAATATTCATGTCGTATTATGAATTTGTAAGTAATGGAAACTCAGTTGGTTATGTATTTTAGTTGTTTTATAAACCATAGATTTTTACATAGGTGTGGTGGAAATATTGCATAAATCGCTCTATATGCCTTTATTTATGAGGTTTATAGTATGAATAACCAGTGATTTAGCCTAAATCTATAAAGAAAAGGTTCGTCATATATTTTGATTGATAGGTTTATATTTATAAAACTAAACCTAAAAACCGAACACTGGAGTGAGTAGAATTCAAATTTACAAACAGAAACCTAAAGTTTAAAAATCTAAATTTATTCAGAAATGTTTGGTTATTCTAAATTTTTGCTTTATCTTTGTAAAATCAACCGAAAAAGGGTCCAAAAGTGGCTTGTTCGGAAATAAAACATCGTATCAGTAGAAAAATGAACACTAAAAATTTTAGAGCATGAAAGATAGAATCAGACAGCTGATGGAGGACCAGCACCTCACTCAGCAAAACTTCGCTCAGATGATCGGAATCTCGACCGCTACGCTGAGCAATATTTTCAACGGGAAGACCAATCCATCGCTCAGCATTGTGGATGGCATCCATAAGAGTTTTCCACAGGTAAACGTTTATTGGGTACTCTACGGTACTCCTCCTATGTATCAGAACCAGGCTTCCCAGGGTGGCAGTGAAGAGGGTGCTGCTGATATGCATCAAGGCATTACGGATGGGGCAGACGGTGGTGCTGAGGGGATGAAGCAGGGCAGTCAGCCTTCTGGAGCCGCCTCTGCCGAGCCTATGCTCGATTTTGGAGCCGAAGGAGCCACAGCCTCCCCTACTTCTCCCTCGCTCTTTGACCAGCCTCAAATGCATGGTGTAAATCGTACACCTAAAAATATCGCCCAAGCAGCGGTAAAATTTGTAGACAAACCGCAAAGAAAGATTACCGAAATCCGTATTTTCTACGATGATCAGACCTGGGAAACCTTCGTTCCTAAGAAATAAAGTAGGGATTGGGGAACCCTAAAACAAACACATAGGAGCGGCGATAAAGAAAAAATATCTCTTTTCTTTTCGTAAATTCGGATTTTTGATGTACCTTTGCATCGTAGAAAACGTAGGTGGTCGTAACCGGAAGCTACGCGTACCTATTATGATATACGTACATTATATAATAAGCATATTAAAAATTAGCAATAAGATGAAAAAATATGTTCTCGACCTCAAGGTGGTTTCTGTAGAGGCGCTTAGCGATAAGCACGTTTTGATTAAGCTTACCGATGAGAAACCTTTGCCTGAAATCTTGCCTGGCCAATTCGTAGAAGTAAGAGTAGACCATTCGCCTACTACCATGCTTCGCCGTCCTATCTCCATCAATTTCGTGGATCGTGAAAATAATCAGCTCTGGTTGCTCGTTGCAATGGTGGGCGACGGTACTCGTCAGCTCGGACAGCTCAAGGAGGGCGATGTGCTCAACTGTATGCTGCCTCTCGGCAACGGCTTCACCATGCCTACCGGGAAGAGCCAGAAATATCTGCTCGTAGGTGGTGGCGTAGGTGTGGCTCCGCTCCTCTATTTTGGAAAACTCATCAAGGATTTCGGGGCTGAAGTTACCTTCCTGCTGGGTGCACGCAAGGCTACAGATCTGCTCGAACTGGATGAGTTTGCCAAGATCGGAAAGGTATGCATCACTACTGAGGATGGCTCGGCTGGCGAGGTAGGTTTCGTTACCAACCACTCTGTTCTGGAGAACGAGAAGTTTGATATGATTTCTACCTGCGGACCTAAGCCGATGATGGTGAGCGTGGCTCGCTTTGCCAAGAAGGCTGGTGTGGAGTGTGAGGTTTCTCTTGAGAACAAGATGGCGTGCGGTGTGGGCGCCTGCCTCTGCTGCGTAGAGAAAACTACCGAGGGGAACCAGTGCGTCTGCAAGGATGGACCTGTCATCAACATCAAGAAACTTACTTGGGAAATTTAAGTGAAGAGTGAAGAACGAAGAGTGAAGAATTCGTTTGGAAGTGAAGAGTGAAGAATTCGTTGGAAATGAAGAACGAAGAGTGAAGAACGAAGAATTCTTTTGCCTTTGTTTGTAAAACATTTTTAAGTAAAACAGAAGATTATGGCTGATTTAAGTGTAAAGATAAAGGATTTGGAGTTGAAGAACCCTGTGATGACTGCATCGGGTACTTTCGGCTACGGATTGGAATTTGCCGATTTCGTTCCTCTGGAGGAGATTGGCGGTATTATCGTGAAGGGCACTACCCTGGAACCGCGCGAGGGAAACGACTATCCGCGTATGGCTGAAACGCCTCAGGGCATGCTCAACTGCGTAGGTTTGCAGAACAAGGTGTGGAGTATTTCTGCTCTCACATTTATCCTCAGATCAAGGACATTGATACCAATATGATTGTCAACGTGAGCGGACATTCGCCTGAGAGTTATGCCGAGTGTGCGGCGCGCATCAACGAGCTGGATAAAATTCCGGCTATAGAACTGAACATCTCCTGTCCTAACGTGAAGGATGGCGGCATGGCCTTCGGTGTAACCTGCGAGGGTGCAGCCAGCGTGGTGAAGGCGGTGAGAAAGGTTTATAAGAAGACCCTCATCGTGAAACTTTCGCCTAATGTTACCAGCATTGCCGATATCGCTCGTGCCGTGGAGGCTGAGGGTGCCGATTCTGTTTCGCTCATCAACACGCTGATGGGTATGGCGGTGGACATTGAGAAGCGCCAGCCTCTCTTGAGCATCCGTACGGGTGGTTTGAGCGGTCCTTGCGTTAAGCCTGTTGCCTTGCGCATGGTTTGGGATGTGGCTCATGCCGTAAACATTCCGGTTGTTGGTCTGGGCGGCATTTCTTCTGCCAAGGATGCCATTGAGTTCCTGATGTGCGGTGCTACGGCCATTGAGATTGGTACAGCCAACTTCATTGATCCTGCGGTTACGAAGAAGGTGAAGGATGGAATCAACGAGTGGCTTGATGCTCACGGATGCAAGAGTGTGACTGAGATTATCGGGGCCATCAAGTAAATGACACCTTATTATAATAAGGAGTGGCTCATACCTTGACACCCTGTTTTAGAGTGTCAAGTGGGTTAACTCCTTGATATACAACAGAATACTTTTTGTAAAAATATAAGGTTATGGATTTAAATCAGATAAACCCTGTTCTGTTGCTTGCTACGCTGACGCAGCAGATTGTAGAGCAGGAGAAAGAATTGGCAGAACAGAAGGATTCTGCGGAACACTCGTCTGTAAAAGCCTCTCTGAGCGCGAATCTCCTGAAGCGCGGCAATCTGTTGATGCAGATGGGCGACAAGGATGGTGCCGGAAAGGACATGAAGCGCTACCTGGAGCTGAACCCCGAGAAAGTAGGGGAGCTGACAGGAGAATTCAAGGCTGAAGGCAGAGAACATTGCAGATAAAGGAAGGGGCTTGCCTCACGGATTCCGGCGTTGCGTCTCTCCCTAGCGCCTAGCTTTTGAGTACATTTTTCTGCATTTTTCCGTATTCTGATGATAAAAATCGGGCGAAAATATGTTTTTTAGCATAAAATATAAGGAAAATGAAGAAAAATATATCAAATTGTTTGGCAATATCAAAGAAAAATGTTACTTTTGCAGACGAGTTGAGATTTTAGCAAGTCGAGACTCGAAATCTGAGCACTCCCTGCTCCTTATATAATAAAGAGGTGTAGGAAAGAACTCGGGAAAATCTGAGCACAGATAAGTTCCTTATATAATAAAGGAGAAACGGGCTCGGAAAGAACAAAAGTGAGTAACATATAAAATGTAAAGACAATGAAGAAGTTTAACGCATTCTTTTTTAGCTATTACTTTTACTTTGCAAATAATTGTAAAGCGGGAAGTTGCGTGTAAATTTCAACTTAGGATATTAGATTCTTGAAATCATCGAAACGGTCCCGCTCTTATTGAGTAGGACCGTTTTTCGTAACATTAGACAAGATAAAAGAAACATGAAGAGAATAGCAATTCAAGGAGAGTTGGGATCTTTCCACGACATTACCGCCCACCAGTATTTCGAGGGCGAACAGATTGAAATCATCTGTTGTGCTACCTTCGAAGAGGTGTTCGAAAACATCAAGCGCGACCCTACAGTAGTAGGCATCTGCGCCATAGAAAACACCATTGCGGGCAGCCTGCTCCACAATTACGAACTGCTCCGGCAGAGCGGAACCACCGTGGTAGGCGAACACAAGCTCCATATAGAGCACAGCATCTGCTGTCTGCCAGAAGACGACTGGAGCACCCTGCAGGAGGTTCACTCCCATCCGGTAGCCCTCATGCAGTGCGGCAAGTTCCTAGCCAACCATCCCGATCTCAAGGCGGTGGAGGCAGAAGATACCGCAGGCTCGGCAGCCTACATCGCCCAGCACAAGGTGAGGGGATGGGCAGCCATCTGCTCTTCTTACGCTGCCCACATGCACGGCATGAAGGTGCTGCAGGAAGACATCCACGACAATCCGCACAACTACACCCGGTTTCTCGTGGTCTGCAATCCCCAGAAGGCAGCCCTGCTCCGTCCCATCGAAAAGGCCAACAAGGCGAGCATCGTCTTCAGTCTGGCTCACGATAAGGGATCGCTCTCCAAGGTGCTCACCATCCTGAGTTTCTACGACATCAATCTCACCAAGATCCAGTCGCTGCCAAACATCGGACATGAGTGGGAATACCTTTTCTACGTAGACCTCACCTTCGACAATCTGACCCGATACCGCCAGAGCATCGACGCCATTACGCCGCTCGTGAAGAAAATAAAGGTGTTGGGAGAATATGAGGAGAAAGAATAGTTGATAGTTAACAGTTAATAGTTGAAAATAAGAATTATGATACAACCAGCCAATAGAGTAACGGAAATACAGGAATACTACTTCAGCCGCAAGCTGAAGGAAGTGGCTAAGCTTAATGCCGAGGGCAAAGACATTATCAGTCTGGCCATCGGAAGTCCAGACATGCCGCCTTCTAAGCAGACCATTGACAAGCTCTGCGAGGTAGCCAACAATCCCAACGCACACGGATATCAGCCTACGGTGGGCATACCAGAGTTGCGCAAAGCAATGGCTGGTTTCTATAAGCGCTGGTATGATGTAGACCTCGACTGGGCTACAGAAATCCAACCCCTCATAGGTAGCAAGGAAGGCATTCTGCACGTAACGCTCGCCTTCTGCAATCCTGGCGATGAGGTGCTTATCCCGAACCCTGGATACCCTACCTATACCGCCATCAACAAGATTCTGGGTACCAAGATTACCTACTACGATCTGAGAGAGGATAACGGATGGCAGCCCGATTTCGACGCCCTGGAGAAGATGGACCTGAGTCACGTAAAACTGATGTGGACCAACTATCCTAACATGCCGACAGGCGGTGTGGCAAAGCGCGAAACCTACGAAAAGCTGGTGGCATTCGCCCAAAAGCACAACATCGTGGTGGTGAACGACAACCCATATTCGCTCATCCTCAACGAGCACCCTATGAGCATCATGCAGGTGCCGGGAGCTAAGGACTGCTGCATCGAGTTCAATTCCCTGAGCAAGAGCCACAACATGCCAGGCTGGCGTGTGGCGATGATTTCGAGCAACAAGACTTTCATCTCATGGATTCTGAAGGTGAAGAGCAACATCGACAACGGAAGCTTCCGAGGCATACAGCTGGCAGCTGCCGAGGCGATGCTTAACAACACGGATGAATGGCATCGCGAGAACAACATCCAGAACTACCGCCGCCGGCGCGACATTGCTGAGGAGATCATGAAGGCGCTCGACTGCCAGTTTGACCCTAACCAGGTAGGCATGTTCCTTTGGGGCAAGATACCTGAGAAATATGCCGATGTAGAAGACCTGACAGAGAAGATTCTGCATGAGGCACGCGTCTTCCTCACCCCTGGCTTCATCTTCGGAACCAACGGCAAGCGTTACATCCGTATCAGCCTCTGTGCCAAGGATGAGAAGATGAAAGAGGCTCTGGAAAGAATCAAGAAGGTTTTTGAAAGGTAAAAGGCCTTTGAAAGGTAAAAAGGTAAAAGGGTAAAAAGGTAAAAAGAGCCTTTCCCCTTTCCGCCCCCGTTCCCAGCGATTCCATCGCTGGTCCCCAAAGAAAAAGTAAAAAAATAAAAATATTCGACTATGGAATTAGAATTAGAACCATTGAATTTTCCTAGTGATCAGGAACGCCCTTGCGTCATTGCCGGCCCTTGCTCGGCAGAGACAGAAGAGCAGGTTATGACTACCGCTAAGCAGTTGGCTGCCAAAGGTTGCCACATGTTCCGCGCAGGTGTGTGGAAGCCACGCACCAAACCGGGAGGCTTCGAGGGTAACGGTGAAACAGCCTTGCCTTGGATGAAGCAGGTGAAGGAAGAAACAGGCATGCTGACAGCTACTGAGGTGGCTACCCCAGAGCATGTAGAGCTCGCACTGAAATATGGAATCGACATTCTCTGGGTAGGCGCACGTACATCTGCCAACCCATTCGCCATGCAGGCACTTGCCGACAGTCTTCAGGGCGTAGACGTGCCAGTGCTCGTTAAGAACCCGGTAAACCCAGACCTCGAGCTTTGGATCGGTGCCCTGCAGCGCATCAACCAGGCAGGCATCAAGAAACTCGGTGCCATCCACCGCGGATTCTCCAGCTTCGACAAGAAGATTTACCGCAACCTTCCTATGTGGCAGATTCCTATCGAGTTGCACCGCCGCATACCACAGTTGCCAATCATCTGCGACCCTAGCCACATCGGTGGCCGACGCGACCTCATCGCCCCTCTCTGTCAGCAGGCAATGGACTTAGGTTTCGACGGCCTAATCGTTGAGAGCCACTGCAGCCCAGACGATGCATGGAGCGATGCTAAGCAGCAGGTTACCCCAGAGGTGCTGGATTACATCCTCAGCCTCCTCGTAGTGCGCGATGAGCATTATTCTACAGAGGGGCTGCACCAGCTGCGCGGTCAGATTGACGAGTGCGACAACCAGCTGATGGATCTTCTGGCTAAACGTATGCGCGTTTGCCGCGAGATTGGTACCTACAAGAAGGAGCACAACATGACCATCGTTCAGACCAACCGTTACAACGAGATTCTCGACAAGCGTGGAGCCCAGGCAGCCCTCTGCGGCATGAGCCCTGAGTTTGCCGCTCAGATTTTCGAGCACATCCATGAGGAGAGTGTCCGCCAGCAGTTGGAAATCCTGAACCAGAAGTAAAGGATACTGGCGATGAGAATATTAATTATGGGAGCAGGTAAGATGGGAAGTTTCTTCATCGACCTGCTCAGCTTCGACCACGAGGTGGCGGTTTACGAGAAGGATGCCAAGCGCCTGCGCTTCACCTACAACTGTTACCGCTTCACTAAGATGGAAGAGATAGAGATGTTCCGCCCCGAACTGGCCATCAATGCGGTGACGGTAAAATATACGCTGCCAGCCTTTGAAGAGGTGTTGCCACATCTCTCTCACGACTGCATTATCAGCGACATAGCTTCGGTAAAGACCGGACTGCAGGAGTTTTACGAGAAGAGCGGTTTCCGCTTCGTGAGCACGCACCCTATGTTCGGCCCAACCTTTGCCAATCTGAACCAGCTTTCAGAGGAGAATGCAGTCATCATCAAGGAGGGTGACTACATGGGCAAGATATTCTTCAAGGACCTCTACCAGAAGTTGGGGTTGAGTCTGCATGAGTATACATTTGATGAGCACGACCAGACGGTGGCCTACTCGCTGAGTATTCCTTTCGTGAGCACCTTTGCCTTTGCGGCAGTGATGAAGCACCAGGATGCTCCGGGCACCACCTTCAAGCGCCACATGCAGATAGCCAAGGGCGTGCTCAACGAAGATGATTACCTGCTGCAGGAAATTCTCTTCAACCCATACACATCGGGGCAGGTGGCACAGATCAGAGAGGAGCTTGCTGAGCTCATCGACATCATTGACCACAAGGATGCGAAGCGTATGAAACTCTTTCTCACCAAGATACGTAATCATGTGAAGGAAGATATTGAGATTAAAGAAAAATAAAATTGTTGTTACGAGGGGGAGCCCTTATATTATTTCCCCCTTCAGGTTATTGGTGTTTTGCATGTGAATGTAGAACCAGTCAAGTTTTTTTAAGGCCTTGCATGTGAATGTAGGGTCTTTTTTTTATGTGTTGCCGGAAGCGGAAAAGCTTAATGACCTTAATGACCAATGACCTTAATGACCACCCCCGATTTGTGATTAATGATTAGGCAGGTGTGCGCCCCCGGTAAGGCGCCAGCAGGTGGATAATAAGGAAAAAGGGGGCAAAATGAAAATATGTAAGGAGATAGGGGCGATTTCTGAAATATTATTTGTACCTTTGCACCCACAAATCAAAGGATAGATTGTTGAATCAGTAAAAAGGATTGTAGAATCAAGAAAACAGATTGTAGAATCAGTAAAAAGAAGAGCAGTTCTATTATGAGCGAACAGAAAGAAACAAAGAATATGAAGAATGCTGCAGAGGCACAGGCCCCTGAGCAGAATACAACAGAACCAGCAGCTAAGCAGAATGATGATGCTAAGCAGGCTGATACAACAGAACAGCAGGCGGATGCTGCTGCCTTCCAGGTAGTGAACGAGGGCTTTTCAACCCACGAAGCCATTGAAGAGGCAAAACGCTGCCTACACTGCAAGATTCCGCAGTGCAAGAAGGGATGCCCGATAGGCAACGACATACCTGATTTCGTACACGAACTCTCTATGGGTAACATGGGTGCAGCGATGAGCATCATCAATGCCAAGAGCAACTTGCCGGCCATCTGCGGCCGTGTATGCCCTCACGAGAAACAGTGTCAGGGCAACTGCGTGCTCGGAAAGAAAGGCAAACCGGTACAGATCGGCAAACTGGAGCAGTTTATTGCCGATTTTGATACCAAGATGAACCTTTCGCGCGAGATGTTGCCACAGAAAACACGTGGCCGTGTGGCAGTCATCGGTTCGGGTCCAGCGGGCTTGACCGTAGCCGGCGATCTGGCGCGTCAGGGCTTCAACGTCACCATTTTCGAGGGCCAGGCTGAGCCGGGAGGCGTGTTGATGTACGGTATTCCTGAGTATCGCTTACCTAAGTCGGTAGTGCGCGATGAGGTGGCTAAGATAGCTGCCCTCGGCGTGCAGTTTATCACCAACTGCATGGTGGGCGAGAACAATGTAACCATCGACAGTCTGTTCCGTGCAGGCTACGACGCCATCTTTATGGGCACAGGTACCAGCGTGCCTCAGAACATGGACTCTACACCGGGCTCAAAGCTCCACGGTGTGAGCCAGAGTACATACTTTCTGCATAACGTGAATGCCTATAACGAAGGCGCGTTGACCCGCGACATGGTTCCACTGCGCGACGGCGAGAAGGTGGGTGTCATTGGCGGCGGAAACGTGGCCATGGATGCTGCCCGTACTGCTATCCGTCTGGGTGCCGATGTAACTGTGCTGTACCGTAAGACCCAGGAAGAGATGCCTGCCATCCAGAGCGAATATGAAGATGCTGTGAAGGAAGGCGTGAAATTTGAGTGGAAAACTACCATCGAGGCCTTTTTGAAGGGCAAAAACGGCCGTCTGGGAAGCTGTGTGCTGAACACTCCTGAGGGTGAAAGGGTAGAAAAATTCGACAGAATCTATCTCGCCATCGGTTCAAGACCAGCCAACCGTATCGTTTCTACCACTGCCGGAATCGAGGTGGATGAGAAGGGATATGTAAAAGTTGTTGAACGTCCGTTCGGTATGACCACCCGTCGCGGTGTGTTTGCCGGAGGTGATGTGGTACACCGTCCGCAGACTGTAGTCCTGGCAATGAAGGCTGCCAAGGAG
>VOFI01003877.1_pt1 | contig 37176 bp, 44 predicted proteins | sample 5384131 | NCBI WGS metagenome assembly VOFI01 (sample SAMN12384728, study PRJNA508395) | human gut metagenome | isolation source: healthy gut H | host: Homo sapiens | reverse complement strand
TTTTTGATGGTTTAACAATGAAAATCTGAATCAGAACAGGAAACCGAGTGAGAAACTCATTATGTTTGTTCGTTTTTCAATGTTGAGAGTCCCTTTCTGGTTGGCCTCGGTACCTATCTCACGGAAATCGGAAGCTACCTCGTTCAAACCGAATTCATAACTGAAGTCAAGAAACAGACGCCAGATACTGACTCCCAGCCCGGCGGCTATGCTGATGCCGAAAGGGGTATTGTCGTCTTCAAACTCGCGGGGTCTGTCTGTCATATCTGTACTGTAGCGCGTTTTGTAGTTGTATTTGATATTGGGGCCGAACATCATGCTTAATGCGTACGGACCTTCTTTTTACCAGATAATAACCGATCATCACCGGAACTTCGAGCGTGGCGGACTTATAAGTAATCCGGTTCTTGCCGATAGGCATTTGGGTGTTTGTCCCGTCAGGCAGGCTGTTTTCCGTCTGTGGTATGTTGAAACGTATGTCACCTTCCGTATATTGCCATGCCAAGCTGGGTTGAATATAGAAACGATCGATATTGACTCGTGCAAACACAGCTGCTTGGTAACCTACCTTATATTGCAGACGTATGTCTTCCATCTCCTGATTGTCTATCGTCAACGATTTGACAATCGGGAGCGCGGCATTGACTCCGACTTTTCCTCCCCAGTTGAATGTCTTGTCTTCGATCTTGATAAACTTCTGGGCGTTGGCCGAGAAACAGAATGGAAGTATCAGCAATATAAGGTAAATTTTCTTCATGACTATTTTTTTTTTCTTTCTGACCGACCAGCCGAATTTACCGACAAAGTCGCCCAATCCGTAATATTTGCCATGTGAATAAGCCAGCAGGTCAGCACGCTGCATATCGAAAGCTCCCGTTTCGGGTCCAGATATTTGTCGTCGGCCTGCACGTTTACCACATCGGCGATAAACATGTCATGGCTGCCTAATGCCATTACTTCTTTTACCCGGCATTCGATGCAGAGCGGGCATTCTTCGATGATTGGAGCATTTACGACTGAGGCTTTTCCTGGCGTCAGTTTCATCTCTTCGAACTTAGTATGATCTTTGCCGGAATTGACACCACACCAGTCTGTTGCGTATGCTAAAGAGCGGGTTGTCAGGTTAATCACAAATTCCATGTTCTTTTTCAAGATCGGGTAGGAGTGACGTTCCGGACGGACGGAGATATAACACATCGGTGGGTTAGTACATATCGTACCCACCCACGCGACAGTGATAATATTGTATTCTGAAGGCTCAGAGCCGCAACTAACCATTACTGCTGGCAGCGGATAGATCATCATGCCGGGCTTCCAGTCGTGTTTCATGACAATTGATAATTGACAATGGGCAATTAAAAGACTGCGACAAATAATTGTCGATTGTCCATTGTCGATTGTTAATTATTTAACGATGATGTCTTCTTTATTAATCTTACGTTCGCAATAATGGCATCTGATCGTACCCTTTTCTTTGTCGATTACATCGAAACGAGTCGGCATTGGTTCATTATTGGTAATACATTTCGGATTGTTGCATTTTACGAGCCCTACCAGTTCGTCTGGTAAGGTAACGGTCTTTTTTCTCCACCACTTCGTAATCGCGGATAATGTTCAGGATCACGTTTGGGGCGATCAGGGCGATGCGGTTGATCTCTTCGTCACAGAAGAACTTGTCGGAGATTTTGATCATGCCTTTACTGCCCATTTTATTGCTGTGGAAATTGTTGCCGATCGTAATCGTATTGTCCATGTTTTCCAGCCCCAGTAATTTGGCTACTTTAAACAACTGGCTGGGGGGAATATGATCAATGGCAGTACCGTTCTCTAAAGCGGCGACCTGCAATTCTTTTTTCTTTTCTGCTGACATAACTTTTGATAATTGAAAATTGATAATTGAAAGTTGAAAATCAGGAAACGGGATTCTTAATCTTCAACGGAAATGCCCAACACTTCGCAGATGATGGCTTGACGGGCGAACAGTCCGTTGCGTGCCTGCTGGATATAATAGGCTTTCGGATTATCGTCCACATCATAAGCGATTTCGTTCACGCGAGGCAGCGGATGCAGGATGCGCAAGTTCTCGCGACTGTTTTTCAGCATGTCATTCTTCAGTATATACACATTCTTTACACGTTCGTATTCTTCGAGGTCGGTGAAACGTTCGCGTTGTACACGAGTCATGTACAGAATATCCGTCTGGTTGATGATGTCTTCCGTAAATTCGGTATATTCGTTGTATTTGATGCCATGTTTGTCGCAGAAGTTTTTCTGTTCGTCCGGCATGCGGAGTTCGTTTGGTGCGATAAAGTTGAATGTCGGGTTGAAATGAGACATACCTACTATCAGTGAGTGTACGGTACGTCCGTATTTCAGGTCGCCTACCATTGTGATGTTGAGATCGGTCAGCTTGCCTTGTGTCTTTTGAATGGAATAGAGGTCCAGCATTGTCTGGGAGGGATGCTGGTTTGCTCCGTCACCGGCATTGATGATAGGCACGTCCGTAACCTCCGATGCATAACGGGCGGCGCCTTCCAAATGGTGGCGCATAATGATAAGATCGACGTAGTTGCTTACCATCAGGATGGTATCTTTCAGTGTTTCGCCTTTGGAGGAACTAGTCGTGGAAGCGTCGGAGAAACCGATCACACGGCCGCCCAACCGGTTCACCGCAGTTTCGAAACTCAGACGTGTGCGGGTGGAGGGTTCGAAGAACAAGGTCGCTGCAACTTTGCCTTCCAGTACCTTACGGTTCGGATTTGCTTCAAACTTCCTGGCGTTATCCAGAATACGAAGAATGTCCTCTTTGGAGCATTGATCGATAGAAACTAAACTTTTACTTTTCATTGTTGTGTATATTCTGTCTTATGCCCACAAAAGTATAAAAAAATGAATAGACAATGTCATGGCTCCGCTTATTTTTCATTTGATAAAAAAGGACCTGTTTCGTTGAAGTTTGGATACTTTTTCTGAAACAGGTCCTATGGAATAGGTAAAAGGTCCGGTTTAGAAGGTTTTTGGCTTTTATGGATAAAAAATGTTTTCTTATTCTCTACCGCCGCCTAAAGCTTGATAAAGGTTGATCACGCTTTGTATCTCGGTGAACCGGTTAGCTGTTTGTGACAGCTGTGCACTCAACAAGGACTGGCGGGCGGTCAGCACTTCCAGATAGGTCGTCGTACCATGTTCCATCAGCAACGAGGTGCTTTCCAATGCTTTTTCCAAGGATTGGATTTGCTTTTCGAACAAGAGGGTCTTGGCCTTGCTTGTCTGGCAGGCGACCAAAGCGTCGTTGACTTCGCTGCCGGCATTCAGCAAGGCTTGCTGGAAAGACAGGCTAGCTTCTTCCTGTTGTGCTTTGGCGATGCGGTATTGGGCCATGATCTGTCCTTTATTGAACAACGGTTGTGTGAGTGAGCCGACTGCCGAAGCCAGGAATTTGCCTGGATTGACGATCATACTCCCTGCCGAGTTGGTCCATCCGGCACTTCCACTCAGTACGATGGAAGGATAGAAAGCGGCACGAGCCTGGTTGGTCGCGTAAAATGCTTGTTCCAGCGAACGTTCGGCAGCACGTACATCGGGACGGTTCGATAACATTTGCATCGGTACGCCGACTGCTACGTCTTCCGGGAGCTGCTGGTCGGCCAGCTTTCCACGTTCGTAGCGGCGCGGTGTCTCAGCGAGCAATAGGGCGAGACTATTTTCGACTTGGTTGATCTGCTCTTTCAAGTCAAGAATGGAAGTCTGTACGCTGTAGTAAGCCGCTTCCATTTGGGAAGTGGCCGCCTCGTTGGCTAATCCGGCATCCATCAATGCACGGGTAGAAGCCACCGTCTCTTTCCAGGCTTCTTCTGTCTGTTGCGAAATGGCTAACTGTTCATCTAACATCAACAATGTATAGTATACGTTGGCGATCCCGGCGATCAACTGGGTACGCACAGCCTGCTGGTAGTCCTTGCTTTGGGCATACAGTGCTTTGGCCTGTTGCTTGGCATTGCGCAGACGTCCGAAGATGTCCAGTTCCCAACTGGCTGTGACTGGCAGCGTGTATGTCTTTGTCGCTTTCCCACCGTCGAAACTGCTGATCGTTCCTTGCGGGGAAAGTGCGAACGAAGGAAGGAAAGCAAGTTTTGCCGACATTAACGCCGCTTCCGCTTCCTCGATCTGCAATTGGGCGGACCGGAGGTCGGTGTTGTTTTGTAACCCTTGTTCGATAAGAGCCTGTAACTGCGGGTCCGTAAAAAGTTCCCGCCAGTTCACATTACCGAAGTTGGTCGTATCATCGACAGCCACCTCTTCTCCGTCAGGTTGTCCGGAGTCGTCTCGGCCGGTTGATATTTGGTGTATATGCCGCAACTGCTCAACAGGGCGGTTGCGGTTGTTAATACGATTATTTTCTTCATACCTTATTTATTTTCATTGTTTAAACCGTCACGTTCGGTTTGGCTCTTTTGCTTTTCCAACGCAACTTGCATATCGGTTTCAACTTCCATCGGCGGACGGATTTTTTCTTGCATGTATTCGAAAATGATGTAGAATACCGGCACGACGAACAGTAATGCCAATGTCCCGACTGCCATACCGCCGACAACACCTGTTCCTAATGAACTGTTACCGTTGGCTCCGGCTCCGGATGCGAACATAAGCGGAAGCATACCGAAGATCATCGTAAGTACGGTCATCAAAATCGGACGTAAACGGGCTTGTGCGGCCGAATAAGCCGATTCGACGATCCCCATCCCTTTACGACGGCGTTCGATGGCGAACTCAGTAATCAAAATTGCCGTCTTGGCCAAAAGTCCGATCAACATGATTACACCGGTCTGCAAGTAGATGTTATTTTCCAATCCAAACAGTTTGGCAAACAGGAATGAACCCATCAAACCGAACGGAACAGACAGGATAACGGCCCAGGGCACAAGAAAACTTTCGTACAGACAAGCCAGAATCAAGTAGATAAGCAAGATACAGACCGCATAGATAAAGAGTGTCTGCGAGCCTCCCGTATTGGCCTCTTCACGTGCCATACCGCCATATTCGTACCCGTATCCTGTCGGCAGCATTTGGGCAGCCACTTCCTCGATGGCCTGTTGTACTTCACCCGTGGAATATCCCGGTGCCGGGTTCACATTGACCGTGATACAGCTAAAGAGGTTGAAACGATTGGATACTTCAGGTCCGAGTACCCGTTTCAGGGTTACGAACTGGCTGAGCGGAGCCATTTCCGTCCCGTTGCGGACGAACATGTTGTTCAGGGCTTGTTCGTCAAGACGATATTCAGGTGAGGCTTGTGACATCACACGGTATACTTTCCCGAATTGGTTGTAGTTGGAAACGTATGCACCACCACAATAGCTACCCAATACGTCGAGAACCGTCGAAGGTGAAATGCCTGCCCGTTTACATTTGGCTGCATCCACATCGACCGATATCTGCGGGAAGTTCATTGCATAAGAAGTATAAGCCATTGCAACTTCTGGGCGCTGGTTTAAAGCTCCGATATACTGCATGGCGTTGCCGTAGAAAGTGCTCATATCTCCACCTGTACGGTCCTGCAAGTTCAACTCGATAGAGTTACCCAGACCGTAGCCCGGAATCATACCCGGCTGGAAGCAGAATATCTGCGCTTCTTTGATTTGGGCGAATTGTGCGTTTAGGCGGGCTACTACTGCGTCGGAAACATGTTCGGCCCCTTTCCTTTCATCCCAGTTTTTCAAACGGATGATTGCCATACCGTAGGAAGTACCTTGACCAGCCAGGAAGCCGTAGCCAGCTACGCGGGCGTAGTGTTCTACTTCGGGCGTTTCTTCAGGATATTCTCTACTTTGTCCAGCACCTTGCCCGTTTCTTCCAATGTGCTACCCGGAGCAATGGCCACGTTTGCCATGATGGTCCCTTGGTCTTCTTGCGGGACAAGACCTGTTTTGGTATTGCTGATAAGCCATCCCAGCAGAATAATGGATGCGATCGTTCCGGCCCATACCATCCAGCGGTGGTGAATAAAGAACATGACGCCTTTTTTGTATTTGCCCAACACGGCATTGAAAGAGGCATTGTAGGCTGCACGTACACGTCCGTTGAAACTTTTGGCACTCTTGTTTCCATCGCTCGGGCGCATCATCATAGCACACAAGGCGGGGCAGAGCGTCAATGCACAGATCATGGAAAGACCTACGGAGGTTGCCATCGTCACACCGAATTGTGTGTAGAAAATACCAGAAGTACCGCCCATGAAAGTTACCGGTATGAACACGGCCATGAACACACAGGTACAAGAGATAACGGCCATCGTCACGTCACCCATCGCATCTTTCGTCGCTTGATAGGACGAGGTGTAACCCGCATCGAATTTCGCCTGTACGGCTTCTACCACTACGATCGCGTCATCCACTACCGTACCGATGGCAAGCACCAGGGCAAACAGGGTCAGAATGTTGATCGTGAATCCGGCTGCGGTCAGACAGGCGAATGTACCGATCAACGAAACGATGATTGAAATAGACGGGATCAAGGTACTCTTGAAGTCTTGCAGGAAGAAATACACCACGAGGATTACGAGGATGATCGCCACAATCAGTGTTTCGACTACATTATAAATAGAAGCAAATAAGAAGTCGTTGGAGCTCATCATCGTGATGAATTCCATACCTGTAGGCAATTCTTCTTTCATCTTTTCCAATTCGGCGGCAATACGTTCGTTGACTTCCGTAGCATTGGAACCGGCTACCTGGTAAATCATGAATGTCACGGCTGGTTTGCCGTCCATTTGGCTGTCGAAACCGTAACTCAATGTTCCCAACTCAACCTTAGCGACATCTTTCAGGCGTAAGACAGAACCGTCTTCCTGAGCACGGACGACGATATTCTGGAATTCTTCTACGCTCTTCAAGCGTCCACGATATTTCATCGTATATTGGAAAACGTTTTTCGAGTTTTCACCCAGCGAACCGGTCGGAGCCTCGATATTCTGTTCTCCTAATACAGCAGTCACATCCGATGGAACCAAGCCGTATTGGGCCATTCGTTCGGGGTTCAGCCAGATACGCATACTATAGGTATCACCCAACTCCATTACGTCACCTACGCCTTCGATACGTTTGATACGTGGGATGACGTTGATGTCGAGGTAGTTTCCGAGAAAGGTCTTGTCAAATCGTCCGTCAGTGCTGACAAGTGCGTCGATCTGCAGGAAGCTGGTCTGTCGTTTTTGAGTGCTGACACCGATACGGGTTACTTCAGCAGGCAATAAACCCTGTGCCTTCGTTACACGATTCTGTACGTTGACGGCTGCCATATCGGGGTTTGTTCCTTGTTTGAAATATACCTCGATCGTTGCCGAACCGGCATTGGTTGCTGTTGAAGTCATGTACATCATGTTTTCCACACCATTGATGCTTTCTTCCAGTGGCATGATAACACTGTTCATCACCGCATTGGCATCCGCTCCGGTATAGGTTGCCGATACGTGGACCGTAGGCGGCGCAATGTCAGGATATTGCTCGACCGGCAAGGTAAAGAGCGAAATTAGTCCGATCGCCAAAATAAGAATGGAGATGGAGATGGCCATAACAGGCCGTTTGATAAATATATTTCCTTTCATACTTCGATCCTTTATTTAACTTGCGTTCCTTCGCGTACTAACCCGGCTCCTTCGGATACGATTTCTTCGCCAACCTTCAATCCGTCAAGTACGATATATTCGCGACCGTCGTTGATTTCAGCTACAGTAATCAATGTGGAAACAGCTTTCCCATCCACCACTTTATAGACAAGCGTCTTGTCCTGCAAACGGACTGTTGCACCTTGAGGAATTACGATACAGTCTTTGTAAGTTTGCGGTATGAGCACATTGCCGGAGGCTCCGCTATGAAGCAGGCGGGATTCGTTAGGGAATACGGCACGCACGCCGACTGTCCCGGTCTTCCGATCGATCACTCCGCTAATCGATTCGATCTTTCCTTTTTGTTCGTAAATAGACTGGTCATTCAGTTTCAACGACACTTCCGGCATGTTTTTCAACGCTTCGTCCATGCTTTTGTACTGGCGGCTCATAGCCAGTAATTGATTTTCGGTCATGGAGAAGTAAACATACATGTTCGAATTGTCGGAAACAGTTGTCAACGGTTGGGGAATACTGGCGCTGACCAATGCTCCGGCACGGTAAGGCAACATACCGACAACTCCGTCGGACGGACTTTTGACTTCCGTATAAGACAGGTTGTTGCGGGCGTTCACTTCTTGTGCTTCCGCCTGCGCCAGTTGTGCTTTGGCCGTCAGATAGCTGTTTTCGCTTGTTTTCAGGTTGAAAGCGGAAACGACTTTTTTCGCAAATAATTCTTTAGTACTGTTGTAGTTCAGTTCGGCTGTAGCTAAAGCTGCTTTTGCCACTTCCACATTTGCCTGGGCTGTCTTTAAAGCAGCTTTGTAAGGAACTTGGTCTATAACAAAAAGTAATTGTCCTTTCCGTACGACCTCTCCTTCGGTTACACAAAGCCTTTCGATCGTTCCCGATACTTGCGGATAAATGTCTATATCCTGGCGACCGCGGATCGTGGCCGAATAAGGGGTTGTCAGCTCTTTGTTTGCCGTAGAAACTTTCATCGTCGCGTAAGATGCTTTCATCTGTGCATCCGGTGCATGTTTGCAGGATGCCATCCACATAGTCGTACAGCCGATAACTGCCATCAGCCGTATCCATTTTGCATTTGCTCTTGTCATATTCGTTTTATTCATTAAAAATGACGCAAATGTACCTTAAAAAGAGCGGTTTTATTTGTCTGAATGTCTATATAAATCTTCCATATTTATACAGTATAGATATTTTTAAGAAAAGAATGATTGAAAAAAAACAAATAACTATAACTTATTGCCGTATATTATGTAAATAGGGCGTTTGGAGGAGGAAGACAGGTTTATGGGGAAGATAAATTTCACGGAGAGGGGTGGTGTGCACACCACCCTCTTCTCTATTTTTATTGCAGATATTCTGCCAGTTTGGTCGGCAAGTAGAATGTATTGTTTTTGTCAACGTATACGATTACCGAATTCAGGCGGATTTCTTCCTGGCCTTTCTTTCCGATCGTCACGATGTTGCTGAACGGCGTGATGTTGATCTGCTTCCTTTTGTTTTTTACGACCAGTGAAGGAGAACCTTTCTCGTCTTTAGCCGGAACGATTTCACATTTGAAATCTTTGAATACTTCCGTGTGAGGAGCGAAGTTTCCGGCTGTCAGTTCTTCCAGCGTGTCGTGTGTCATGCCGAACAGGGCACAGAGATAATGATTCAGTTCGATATTCGTGTGCATACCGAGAGGTAAGCTTGTACGGTCGGGATGGTAAGCTGCAAGGAACACCTCTTCGCCTGTGTGGCCGCCGGTTGTGAAACCGAAACAGGTTCTGGAGGTAAGCAGCTTGGACATGAAAGTCGTCAGCGAACTGCTGTATAAAGAGCCTTTGCCTTCGATCGAGCGTTCATTTTCCGGGATCGGGCTGTTTTTGTAATTCTTGCAATGGTTCAAGGCATCCAGTTCTTCAGGTGTCAGTTCGAAGCCGGCATATTCCCGGAAGACGTTTTGCACTTCGGAATTCGGTACACTGTTCACTTTCTTGGCAAAGCCTTCGGCTGTCAATTTATACAAAGAAAGCTGATGAAACAACTGGTCCTTGCTCAGTTTATCGTAACCTTTACAGTCGGCACGGCCGATACTGATACCGCTGTTGCCATGATCGGGAACGATCACTACGGCAGTCTCGCCATTCTGACGGGCAAATTCGAGGGCAGCACCGCAAGCACGGTCGAAAGCCAACATATCCGTGGCCATGCCGACCGGATCGTTCGCGTGGGCAGCCCAGTCGACCTTGCTGCCTTCCACCATTAGGAGGAAACCGTTCGGGTTTTGGGATCACTTTGCGATTGCCTTGCGTGTGTCATCTCTTCAAGGATGGCTGTTGGCTCGGATCTCGGTCGATGTCGTAAGCCATTTCCCGATCTCCGAACAAAGCCCACATATTGTTGCCTTTGTAATTACGCATACCGTCGATGTCATTCTTGAAAATACCGTATCCATTACCTTTCAGGTAGGCTTCGCTCTCTTCGGGAAGCAGGCTGGCGCCGCCACCGATCACGACGTTCAGGTCGTTGTGAGCCATCTGCGGAGCGATCCATTCATATTTGCCACGGTTGTAGCTGTGGGCGGAGCAGTCGGCCGGTGTTGCATGCGGGAATTCGCAGGTGAAAACCAGTCCCGTTGATTTGCCCTGTTTTATTTTGGCAGCTTCCAGGACGGTTGTCAGCGGTTGGAAAGCGCGTGCCGGATCGGTCGGGTAGATATCGTTGTCACCGTCGTTCTCCGGGTAGGTGGAAACGTAGCCTGTACGGCTGGGTTGTCCTGTCATGTAGCAGGAAGTCGTAGGAGCCGAGTCGCCGATCGGGGCATTCGAAGAATGCGTGCGGACTGTTCCGCAGAGATACGGGTCGATGTTCAATTTCGGTTTGTCGGGGTTGGTATACCATTGCAGCCAACGCGCCATAGAGACTGTAGCCAGTGATGTCCCGTCCGGGATTAGAAGAATGACATTCTTCACCGGCTTTACGTTTTCTACATCTTGTGCCTTTACCGGCATGAAGATGACAGACAGTAACAGGAGAAGTGAGATTGTTTTTTTATGATATTTTATGATTTATGATTTATGATTTATGATTTATTTGTCTAATTGTATGATATCTTCTGTGAAGTGCGTGATCTTCTCCAGTCCGGTTTCTCTGGCTTTCGGTGATCTTGGCGGCTATCTCGTAGAGTTCGGCACAAGGTGTGCCCGGCCGGGCGATATTCTCGATCTCGCTTTCGATAAGGAGGGCTGTCTGATGTGCCCGGTAAGCAAGCTCGGTCAGGTGGCCGACGGAGAACACACGTGTCATATCCGTCATATAAGCTGTATAATTTCCTGCCATGTCTACCATGATGGCTGTCCCTTCTTTCAGAGGCGTTCCGTTTGCACCTAACGGGCAGGAAGCGTCGATACCACTACCACCTAAGGCAAAGTCGAAAGGCGAGGGGACTTCGGCGTTTTCTCCCGCCAGGATACTTCCCATAAAGATATCCATATTGGCTCCGAAGGTGCGGAACAGTCCGATGGAACCGTTCTTGCGCATCCGTTTTTCTATTTCATACTGGAATTCGAGATCAGTCATTCCGGGGCGGAAACATTCGGGAATTTCGGCATATGTCTTGGCGTGGCGTTCGGCCGAGATGCGGAACATTTCGATCTCGTACGGTGTCTTTATCCGGCGCAGTTCACGCATCATTGCGGTTGCGTTTCCGGTCTCTTTCGGATTGAAGATCTTTTGCAGACGTATATAGTCGTTGTATGTCAGTTCGTCGGCTTCGAGCAGAAGCTTTTCCGGCATTTCCAGTCCGTAGAACGCGAAGAGCTCGGCCATCTGTTCCGGTTTGCGAATGTATTCGACATGATCGCCTGCCAGTCCGTTCGGCCGTTTCACGAAGAACCACGGAGCACCTTCCGCAGGAAGATAGAAATAGCCGCTATAGATACGTCCGGTTGTGTAATACAGATTTACATCCACGGTAAGCAGGCATCCGTCGGCATTTATCTTCCGCATCGCCTGTTGTATGCGATCCCATTTCAGCTTAAGATCGCCGGTCAATTCTTTTTGTATCATTTCCAACACTTATTTTTATCCGGCATCAAAGATATTAAATTAATGCCGGGATTGGAATGATTAGGGATATTAAATCTTGATTAAATTTAGAATTGTTCGAGTACTTGTATCCGCTTTTCAATGGGTGGATGAGTGGCGAAAAGTCCGCTTAAACCGTTCAGTGCGCTTTTGGCCTGTTGGCCCGGATGCTGGATGAAAAGCTGGGCTACGTCTTCTCGTTTGACGGCTTCGATGTCGGGATCGGCCGAGATTTTCCGTAGTGCGCTGGCGAGGGCGAGCGGATTCTTGGTCATCTCGGCAGCTCCGGCGTCGGCCAGGTATTCCCGTTTGCGCGAGATGGCGAAACGCATCAGCATGGAGAAGAAATAACCGATGGCTGCAACAACCATGACTAAGACGATGATGATCGCAGTGTTGTTTTTTCTCGTCTCTCCTGCGGCTCATCGACGAGTAGTAGACGGAACGCATGGCCATCTGTGCGAGCATGGCAAAGATGCCGACAAAGACAATCGATACGATCATCAGGCGCACGTCTTTGTTGCGGATATGCGACAGCTCGTGTGCAATGACCGCTTCCAGTTCTTGGTCGTTCAACTTGTCGATGATCCCCCGCGAGAGGCTGACGGTGTAAGTCCTTTCGTTGATGCCGCTTGCAAAAGCGTTCAGCGAATCGTCGTTGATGATATTGATCTTGGGCATTTTCATTCCCTGGCTCATGCACAGGTTTTCCACTAAGTTGTATACCCTTTTTTGTTTTCCATTCTCGACAAAGGTTCGGAGCCGGTTGCCGAGTTGATGATGCTTGTATTGGCAAAATAGGCGATGATGAACCATATGAGTACACCTCCCAATACGTATGGCGCCAAATGGATGAACATCCCGGTGGAATATTCAAGCAGTTCGGCCCCCGTCAGGCCGTCGTCGTTCATCGCCAGCAGGTGGAGCAGGTAGCAGAACGCAAAAAGCAATCCCATTACCAGGCAGGGAAACAAGCAAAGCAGGAGCAAGGGAACGGAAATTGTTCCTGCTCTGTTGGGTTTGTATACCGACGTATTGCATCCTTAGAACTTGATTTTAGGTGCTTCTTCGAGTCCTTCTTGAAACCGAACATACCGGCGATCAGGTTGGACGGGAATGTCTCGACTGCGTTGTTCAACTCTTTCGTGGCCGAATTGAAATAACGGCGTACGGCGGCCAGTTTGTTTTCCAGGTCGGAAATTTCTTCCTGCAACTGCAAAAGTTCTGGTTGGCTTTCAGATCGGGATAGGCTTCGAGCGTAATCTTCAGTCCGGCAAGAGCGGAAGTCAGGGCGTATACGAATTAATTTACAATCTTGTTTCTCTTGAATCCTAAAACAGGTCACTATGTGATTCATTCCGAACCAAGAGCCGTTCTACAGTAAAAAAATATCCACAAAACCGTAATTTGTATTCCTTCTGTTCGAGTGATGCCCTGTAATTTTGTTCCCGGAAGAAAACGAATAAAAATCAAATCTGAAATTTGAAAATATGGAAACAACAAAAACAGTGCTTGCTCCCGGAGAGCGTATTACAGTGATCGATGCCTTGCGTGGCTTTTCTCTTATCGGCATTTGCCTGATTCATTCTATGCAACATTTTGGAGCTATGGGGACGATGACGTCTCAGGCTGTGTTCCCGTGGGAGGGAACGATGAACGAAGATTTTCAGTTGGCTTATCAATTATCTGGTTTTCGGGAAATTCTTCATTATCTTCTCTTGCCTGTTCGGTTTAAGTTTCTTTATCCAGATGGATCGGGCGGCGAAGAAAGGACTTGACTTCCGTCCACGTTTTTTGGGGAACGTTGTTCTGATACCATTGCATGAAAGAGAAGTTTCCATCGCATGAAAATAAATTTTCCATAGTGGGGAAATAAATTTTCATGTGATGGAAAATTTATTTTCACTGTTGGGGAAAGAATGAAAATTTTTAGGGTATCTGAAGAAACGAGGTTTCTTGTATAAATTGCTTGTGTTGAAAAAAAGACCTATCTTTGCAAACTTGATCGACAAAGTAAACTTTAAAAAGATATTGTATATATGGAAAACAAAACAGTCCCGGCGGCTGCTGTCGCTGGATGCCCTGAGGGGGTTTGATATGTTCTTTATTATGGGAGGGGGCTTCTTTTTCGTTGCGTTGGCAACGTTGTTTCCGAATTTTTTTTCAGGCGATAGGTGGACAGATGGATCATGTGGAGTGGGACGGGTTGACACACCACGACACGATTTTCCCGCTGTTTCTGTTCATTGCCGGCATCTCGTTTCCGTTCTCGTTGGAAAAGCAGCGCGAACAGGGGAAGAGCGAGTCGGATATCTATAAAAGGATTGTCCGCAGAGGAATTACGCTGGTGTTGCTGGGATGTGTCTATAACGGATTGCTACAGTTTGACTTTGCGAACCTTCGTTGCGCCAGCGTCTTGGCGCGTATTGGGTTGATGGATGTTTGCCGCCTTGCTGTTCGTGCATTTCCGGACTTCAGTCAGGGCGTGGATAGCCGGGACGATCTTGGTCGGCTATTGGGTTTGATAGCTTTTTATCCCTGTGCCGGGTGCGGAGGCCGGACCGTTCACGCTGGAAGGCAACTGGGTCGGCTATGTGGATCGTTTGTTGTTGCCGGGGCGTTTGCATCAAGGATTTTTGACCCGGAAGGATTGTTGTCCACGTTGCCGGGGATTGTGACGGCTATGTTGGGAATGTTTACGGGCGAGTTTATCAAGTTGCGTAAAGAGGGATTGACGGACAAGCGGAAGGTGGCAGGCTTGGTGTTGGCCGGTGTGCTGTTACTATTGGTGGGGGTGTTGTGGAGTTTGGTGTTCCCGATCAACAAAAAGCTGTGGAGCAGTTCGTTTGTCTGCGTTGTCGGAGCCTATTCGGTTTACGATCTATTTGGCGCAAAATTCATCGATTTCTCTTTATACATCCCAAGGCCTGTTTGGCGGACTTGTCGGATGGATGCCGGAAGCCGCGCAGCCTTTGGCTGGTTCGATCAGCTACATTGCCGTTGCTGGGGATTCTTGTACTTCCTGTACCGTCAACGAATTTTCCTGAAAGTGTGAGGGAGCCATGCAATTTATTACGGTCGATGGTTATGGAGGTGGCAACTACGCCGGACGGTAACCTGGCGGAATGGGTGGACCGTACGGTCCTGGGACGACCGCGATGCTGCTGTTGTGGAGAACGGACAGATCGTATTTGCCGGATCTTATCGTTATACCTGGATATTAAGCAGCCTGAACTTTGGCGTGACGGTGCTGACCGGAGTTTTGCCGGGCATATCTTGAAGAGCGGAATGGACCGGGAAGCACAAATGGCAATGGCTGTTGGAATCGGTGTGATAATGGTTGCGCTGGGCTGGCTGTGGGGCTTGCAGTTGCCGGTGATCAAGAAGATATGGACGAGCTCGATGGTGTTGGTCAGCAGTGGCTATTGTTTCCTGTTGATGGGCTTGTTCTATTATTGGATCGATTATAAGGGACACCGGAAGAACCTGACTTGGTTGAAAGTCTACGGCATGAATTCGATCGTGGCCTATATGCTGGCTAACGTGATTAGTTTCAGATGTATAGGAACTTCTCTTTTTCATGGCCTCGAACAATATACAGGAAATTATTATCCGGCTTTGATTGCAGCGTCGAACGCATTGATTATTTATGTAATTTTGTGGCTGCTTTATAAGCGGAATATATTTTTGAAAGTGTGAAAAGATTTATAATTTATCATCAATGCATAAACTATAAATCATAAATTACAAATGATAACTCATAAATCTCAAAACAATGGAATCGATCAAGCAAATATACAGGATCGGTCACGGGGCCGTCCAGTAGCCACACAATGGGGCCGATGCGTGCTGCTAACATACTGGCCATCGTCAGCTACAAGAAGAGTTGAAAGTTGCTATTTGCATTTTTCACTTTCACCTTTCAACTATAATGTGTTTTACGACATACTTAACTAATTTTTACAAACATCCTGCTTGCATTTATGCGCTCTCTTTTATATTTGATTCAAATCTGAAACAATATTTCAAATATGGAAAGCGTTATTCCAAATATGGAAAAAGCAGAAGAGAACTACAAGGTTCCGAATCTCGAAAAAGGGATCGCTGTACTTGAGTACTTGTCGCTTCACACCCAGGGTGAGACGCTTCAGGATATCAAGTCCGCCCTTGATATTTTCACACAGACTACGGCCTACCGTATTTTAAATACGTTGGTTCGTCTGATTATTAACGCACGAGATCAGCGTGATTGACCATAAGGCGATGTTGGAGAAATTTCTGAACTATCCCAATAAAGCGGTGTTGGACTACGACCTGACTTTCTTGTATGGCCTCCGCGAACGTATCCCGCTGGAGGGGAACGGTCCTCGCAATATGATCCTGAACGGTGACAAGCTGATTATCCCGACTTATTTTGCCGATATCCTGAACATCATGGATATCAATACGAACGAAGTGACGTCTGTCGAACTGAATCCCGGACGTGAAGAAACGGCTGAAAACAAGGGTGAACGCTACTTCAACGATGCTTCTCACTGCTTCCAGAACTGGCAGAGCTGTAACGGCTGCCATCCGGGGGATGCCATGAACTGGGACTTGATGAATGACGGTGTCGGCAATTCCAAGAACTGCAAGAGCATGCTCTTTAGCCATATGACTCCTCCCAACATGATTTCCGGTATCCGTGAACATGCGGAACGGGCTGTGCGGGCAGGATTCAACTTCATCCAGTTTTTTGAAGTTTCGGAAGAAGATGCTGTTTGTGTGGATGCCTATTTGAAATCACTTCGTCCCGTGCCCAGTCCTTACTTGGTGAATGGCGAGCTGTCTGATTTGGCAAAGGAAGGGCAAAAGGTTTTCGAAAAGCTGAAATGCGGGGAATGCCATAGCGGTGTTTATTATACGGATATGAAATACCACCGCATAGGTGAGGATATAGAGTTCGAAAAAGGTTGGGATACTCCGACTTTGCGTGAAGTGTGGCGTACGGCTCCTTATTTGTTCGACGGACGTGCCGCTACCATGAAGGAAGTGTTCAGTGTCCATAAACACGGCATCGAGAAGAAAGTTTCAGAGAAAGATATCGAAGCATTAACCGAATATGTGAACTCTTTATGAACTATTGCGATAAAATACATTATAATATTTATACGACCGGACTGGCTACTTTCGGTGAAATGGTTGACGCCCTGCTGGCACAGTTGCCTCAAGACGAACAGATTCTCCGTTTGGCATTCTTCGGCATGCCGAACGACAACGAACAATACGTTTCCCGTCGCATCATGCTGCGTGAGAAAATCCGTAAGTTTTATGGAAATCATGAACCGGTATTGAGTTATGTTTCCCAGCCACCTCTGAATGCCGGACTTATCTTGGAAGTCCATAGCTACAAAGCGGACGAAGACGATCATATCACCTTCCGCCGTCACGGCGGCTTCCCGTATGTCGTACTGGAAAATGCCGATGGCCGTTTCCTCTTTGCCGGTGGCCTCCATGGGGATGTGATAAACTTCGGTATCCAGCAACAGTCCGTCGAAGTATTCCACATGATGGGAGAGGTGATGCGCCGGGAAGGCTTCCCCGTAAACTGCATCATCCGCCAGTGGAACTACATCGAGCAGATCACCCGCTTCGACGGGCCGGACCAGCATTACCAGATGTTCAACAACGCCCGTGCCGATTTCTATGGAAAGACGGACTGGAGCAACGGTTATCCGGCTGCTACCGGTATTGGGGCCAACTTGGGGGGCATACTGGTCGATTTGGATGCGGCCGTGTTCGCCCGTCCCGAATGCTATGCCACCCCGATCGACAATAAATTGCAGATAGCCGCCCACGCCTATTCGGACCAGGTCCTCGAAGCTGCCCAGCAGAAGAAAGCCACTCCGAAGTTCGAACGGGCCAAAAGCATGACTTTCGATGACCGGCGGATCGTTTATATTTCCGGTACGGCAGCTATCCGTGGAGAGGAAAGCCTGGTTGGAGTAGGGCTCGGACGCCAGCTCCATATCACGATGGAAAACATCGGCCAGCTGATTGGTAAGGCGAAACTGAAAATGCTGCGTGTCTATCTGAAAGAGAAATCCTTCTATGAGGAGGCACGCGAACTGCTGGAAGGATATAATTTGAATATCCCCATATCTTATATGTGGGCGGACGTTTGCCGGGATGAGTTATTGATCGAAATAGAAGGGATCGCCATCGAGTAAACGTTTCATAGGCATCAAACAAAAGTTTCCTCGTATGGAAACAGTCGTTTCACCCTATGGAAACAGTCGTTTCACCCTATGGAAACAAAGTTTCTCCGGTAGGAAATAGGTACAGAACAAATATTACTAACTAAATAAACAAGAGAAAAAATGAAAAAGAATCTTATGAAATCGGCCGCTATGGGAGCCCTCCTGCTTTCGATGGCTGCATGTAACGGCAAAACATCTACTGGCGAGGCTACCTGTTGCGCAGCGGCAGGCGAAGGACAATGCACCGAACAGTGCGGAAACGACTGCAAGAATGAATGTAACAACAATGCTAACTGTAAAATTAATAAAGAAATGAAGTATTCAAAGAAGTACACAAATGCCGATTTCTACAAAGACGGCAAGTTCCAACAGGATGTTGCTATGGAAGCAATGAAAGACATGTTCGCTTTCTACGGTGTTCCTTTCACCGAACTGATGGCTAAGGACATGTGGGTGACTGATTTCGGTCTGGGTGATTTTGAAAACGTGGGTATGGGTGGTATTTTCTGGGTCAACGATCCTGAATACGGCTACTTCGCTCACGCGATCTACCTGCTTCCGGGACAGATGATCCCCGAACATGCGCATGTAAAGACCAAATTCCCGGCTAAACATGAATCCTGGATGGTAGAAAAGGGATGGGTTTACAACTTCTCTGAAGTAGGCGACGAGACTCCGAACGCTCCTGCTATCCCCGCTACCCACGGTGCGATCAAGAGCAAAAATTTCGTCGTACAGAATGTAGGTGATGTTCTTCGCCTGAAAAAACTGGAAACATTCCACTTTATGATGGCTGGTCCTGAAGGTGCTATTGTTGATGAATGGGCATGCTACCACGATAATGACGGCTTGCGCTTCACCAACACGAAAGCTGCGTTATAATAAGTAATAAACACCTTATAATTTATTACATGAACAAATACTATTTATTAGTATCACTCTTTTTCTGTCCTCTTCTGTTATGGTGTCTGCCGGCCCCAAGCAGAAGAAGGCGGAAACGTGGATTGATGCTTCAGTCAAAGCCAAAACGGAATTACAGGCAAAGCTGAAGAAATCCGGAATGCCGATCGTTTCTACCTGGATGAAGCATAAGGCGAAAGCCGAACCTTTCGTGGTAGACTTGAAAGGCGTGGATAAGCTGGTGCTTGTAACGGCCGGTGGTCCCGATGGTACGGATTACGACCAGGCTGTATGGGCGAATGCCCGTTTGATCAAAGCCGATGGTACAGCCGTATGGTTGGACGAAGTTCCTTATGAATACGGTGTTGCCGGTTGGGCAAAACCCAAGATGAACACGAATGCATACGATCATGAGATCGTTATTGCTGGAAAGGAATACAAACACGGTGTGTTCTGCCATGCGAACGGCACGTTGGTATACCCGGTGGGTGGCCAGTATGTCCGTTTCGAAGCCGAAGTCGGTATCGATGATACTTCAAGTGGCGGAAGTGTGTTTTTCCAGGCATTGAATACGGTTCCGACCTTTGTGGCGGAAGAATTGAACAACAAGTATCCGGAAGAAATCGGTATGCTGGGTGCGGTACTGGACGGCCTGGATACCTGGTTGATCACCCCGGATGCCTCAGTCGAAAAGCAGGCTGCGGATAATGCGATCGCCCGGTTGAAGGACGGAGCCTACTATTCGAATGTGGCAAAGCAGATCGCAAACGAAAAAGATCTCAATACACAGATACGCAAATATCTCGAACTGGTTGAGAAAGTACAGGAGCTGTACACGCTTCAGAGCGATTTGGAATGGCTGAACGTCGAGGCTGTCAAATTGGCTTTCGCCGATATGAAAAAGCAGAAAGGCTACGACGCCGCCAAATACGAACCGATGCTGAACGAACTGGTACGGCTCGAAAAGAAAGGTTTCAAAGGCATCTATAACGGTGACGAACAGGCTATCGCCGATGCCAAGAAAGCATTGGAATGCAAACGTGCCATCTTGCTGGCTAACCCGTTGCTGGATGCCGACAAGATCGTGGCAGCCCGTTTCAAGGTAGGTTCGAAGGCACACCAGATCATGACTCCTTCCTTGGGGACTCAGGCCAATAACTGGAGTAACCAGGAGTCTGCCGGTCGTGAGGGCTTCGATGCCGAGATCGTCGAACTCTCCAATCTGCGTGGCGATATACAGATGCGTCAGGTCTACAAACCGAAAAACGGTTCTTCCATCGCTGACCTGAAACTGCATTGGGACGGTGACCGTGTGATGTTCACACAGACACAGGACGACAAGCGCTGGAACATCTATGAAGTGAATCTGGATGGGACAGGCTTCAAGCCGCTTGTGGAAAACGACGAGCCGGATCTGGAGTTCTGATGGTACTTACCTGCCCGACGGTCGTGTGATCGCTATCTCCAACATCGGTTACCAGGGTGTTCCTTGTGTGAACGGTAGCGATGCGGTAGGTAACATGGTGCTGTATGACCCGAAGGACAAGAGCATGCGCCGCCTGACATTCGACCAGGACGCCAACTGGAATCCGGTCATCATGAATAACGGCCGTGTGATGTACACCCGCTGGGAGTACACCGACCTGACCCACTACTATTCCCGTATCGTAATGCACATGAACCCGGACGGAACGGAAAACAAAGCCCTCTACGGTAGCGGTGCGATGTTCCCGAACAGTACGTTCGACGTGCAGCCGTTGCCCGGCCACGGTTCGGCGTTCGTCGGTATCATCTCCGGCCACCACGGTGTGGCACGTTCAGGCCGTATGATCATCTTCGATCCGACCAAGGGACGTAAGAGCACAGCCGGTATGGTACAGGAAATCCCTCACCGTAACCGTCCGATCAAAGAAGAAATCAAGGACCAGCTGGTAAACGGTGTATGGCCGCAGTTCATCAAACCGACTCCGCTGAACGACAAATACTTCCTGGTTGCAGCCAAGTTGGACCCGCATGCCTTGTGGGGACTCTATCTGGTGGACGTCTACGACAACGTGACCTGTCTGATGCAGGCAGAAGGCTAAGGCTATATCAGCCCGATCCTGGTGCGCAAGACAAAGACTCCTCCGTCCATTCCCGACCGTGTGAAACTGAATGAAAAGGAAGCGACCTTCTTTATTCAGGATATCTACGAAGGAGAAGGCCTGAAAGGTATTCCTCGCGGAACGGTCAAGTCTCTGCGTCTGCATGCTTACGAATATGCGTATGTAAAGACCCGTTCCGACCATAACTGGCACGGAATCCAGTCCGGTTGGGATATCAAGCGTATGTTGGGGACGGTTCCTGTCGAAGAAGACGGTTCCGTGATCTTCAAGGCTCCTGCCAATACACCGATCTCCATCCAGCCTTTGGATAAGGACGGCGTGGCTATCCAGTGGATGCGAAGCTGGGTGACCGGTCAGCCGGGCGAAGTGGTTTCCTGTATCGGTTGTCATGAAGACCAGAACCAGATCGCGATCCCGAAACGTGTGATCGCTTCGCAGAAAGCTCCGTCTGCCTTGACTCTGCCCGAAGGCGGTACACGCTCTTTCACGTTTGACCTGGAAGTGCAGCCGATCCTGGACCGCGCTTGTATCGCTTGTCATAACGGTGAAGGAAAAGCGTTCGACCTGCGGGGTGGAAAGAAAGACAAGCTAGGTTATGGCACGTCTTATCTGAACTTGCATCCGTATGTGCATCGTCAGGGAGGCGAAGGCGACATGGTCGTTTTGCAGCCGTACGAATATCATCCCAACACGAGCGAATTGGTACGCTTGCTGAAGAAAGGCCATCACAACGTGAAACTGACCGATAAGGAATGGAAGACGCTTTATAACTGGATCGACTACAACGCTCCCGACAAGGGTTATTTCAATGCGAACGTATTGACTGATCTTCCTTATAAGGGATTCGACCAGATCAAGCGTCGTAAGGAATTGACCGACAAGTATGCGAACGGAGCCGGTGTCGACTGGAAGAAAGAAATCGCCGACTATGCCGACTACCTGAAGAAACAAGGCCCGATCACCCCGGTAATGCCTGAAAAGGCCGCTCCTGTAAAGGAAAAGACCTTGAAGGTGAAAGGTTGGCCTTTCGGTGCTGACCGGATCAAGGAAATGCTGGCTAAGGAGAAGGAAACCCGTAAGGTGGTTGAGATCGCTCCGGGTGTGAAAGTCAATTTCGTCCGTATCCCGGCCGGTGAATTCGTGATGGGTAGCTACCGTGGCGAACCGGATGCTTATCCGACTGCCAAGGTGAAGATCGACAAAGCCTTCTGGATGGCCGAGCTGGAAACGACGAACGAACAGTTCAACGTTGTCTTCCCGGATCACGACAGCCGTTTCGTCGATCAGCAGTGGAAAGACCACGTGGTTCAGGGATATCCGGCCAATAAACCGGAACAGCCTGTTATCCGTGTCAGCTACAACGATGCTATGGAATTCTGCCGGAAACTGAGCGAAAAGACCGGTCTCAAGATCACGCTTCCGACAGAAGCACAGTGGGAGTGGGCTTGCCGCGCCGGTAGCGACCAGGACTTCTGGTATGGCGACATGCATGCGGACTTCGGCAAGAAGGACAATCTGGCGGACAAGACAACGCTGTTGTTTGCCGTTTACGGTGTAGACCCGCAGCCGATGGCGAAGACCAACCCGTGGTACAAGTACTATACCTTCCTTCCGAAAGAAGAGAGCGTGGACGACGGTAACCTGGTCCAGGTCGGCGGCAAGGCTTATGAGGCCAATCCGTTCGGTCTGTACAGCATGCACGGAAACGTAGCCGAATGGACCCGTTCCGACTATGTATCGTATCCGTACAATGAGAAGACGAAAGAGACATCCGAATACAAGGTGGCCCGCGGCGGTTCTTATATCGACCGTCCGAAATATGCGGCTTCCCATACGCGTAAGGCTTACTATCCGTACCAGCGTGTGTTCAACGTCGGCTTCCGTATGATCATTGAAGATTGATAATGAAAAGGTATAGATGATATCTATCAACTAATAGAGGACACAGATGTGGCAGATTGCCACCGGTTATTTCATCAAACGATTAATCTGCGTACATTTGCCGCATCTGTGAACTCTAATAAAAAAGTAAATGAAAACAAATCTCGAAAGATTTTTCTCCTCCTTTGTAACGACGATCGTCCTGTTACTGATTTATGCCTTTGGCCTGGCCGTTGCCACTTTCATCGAAAAGTATCACGGTACAGCGACAGCCAAAGCAATGGTTTATTATTCCCCCCTGTTTTTTCTGCTCCAATTCCTTTTAGTCGTTAATTTTATTGCGGCTACGATCAAACACCAATACCTGAAACGCGGCAAATGGGGACTGATGCTGACTCATTTCGCCTTTATCATCATCCTTCTCGGCGCCTTGACCTCTTTCCTTTTCGGCGAAGAAGGAATTTTGCATCTGCGTGAAGGGGAGACAAGCAACCAGATTGCTGTCCGCACTTCCGATAACACGACCTTTCATACCCTGCCTTTTTCCGTTGAACTGAAGAAATTCACCTTAACCCGCTATCCCGGTTCCGCCAGTCCCTCTTCCTACGAGAGCGAAGTGATCGTCCATGTGGATGGGGAAGACCGCGAAGAGCGGATCTTTATGAATAACGTATTGGATGTAAAAGGCTACCGTTTCTTCCAGGCCTCCTATGACCAGGACGAACACGGGACCATCCTTTCCGTCAACCGCGACGTGGCGGGGCGGAACATCACCTACACCGGATATCTGTTGCTGGTCATCGGCCTGATCCTTTGCCTGGTCGGTAAGGATTCCCGCTTCATGCGTCAGAGCCGCCGCCTGAAAGAATTGCGCAAGGCGACCAACGTAACGGTCCTGTTGCTTGCGCTCCTTGCCGTACCCCTGTCCGTAAATGCCGGCGGGAAGGCTTCCCCGATGCTCGATGCCGTGCAGAAATATGCGGTGAGCCCGGAACATGCTGCCCTCTTCGGAGCCCTTCCGATCCAGTCGGGTAGCGGCCGTATGATGCCGGTCAATACCTTCTCTTCGGAGATTCTACGTAAGCTCCATAAGTCGGATAAGATCGGTCAGTTGAACTCTGACCAGTTCCTTTTGAGCCTTTTAGCCATGCCCGATATGTGGATGCGCGTTCCCTTTATCGCCCTGTCCAATCCGGAGTTGGCCGCCTATTATGACCTGACGGACGGCGAGTGCGCCTATATCCAGGCCTTCGACAGTAACGGCAACTACAAACTGCAAGAGAAGCTGGAAGAAGCCTATAACAAGATGCCTGCCCAGCGTACGCGTTTCGACAAGGACCTGATGAAACTGGACGAGCAGTTGAACATCTTCCATCAGCTGATCAATCACCAGATGCTGAACCTTTTTCCGAAAGAAGACGATCCGAATCATAAATGGTATGCACCCGGCGACGACCTCTCTGCCTTTACTGGCAAAGACTCCATGTTCGTCTCCCGTATTTTCGACTGGTATTTAGGCGAAGTGCAGGAGGGCTTGAAGAGCGGCGATTGGGCGAAAGCCGATGAAGTGGTCGGCATGATCGACACCTACCAGCAAGCCAAGAACAAGACACTCGATATCAGTCCGAAGCGCATGCAGGCCGAATTGAAATATAACAAGATGGATGTCTTCCGCTATTGCAAGATCGGCTATCTGGTCTTGGGCGGACTGTTGTTGGTCCTTTCTTTCGCGATGCTGTTCCGCCGGACCCGCTGGATGAAGGTTGCCGTATGGCTGTTAGGAGCCGGCGTACTGGTCGTCTTCCATTATCATATGTTCGGAATGGGGATGCGCTGGTATATCGGTGGCTATGCTCCTTGGAGCAATTCCTACGAGACGATGGTCTATGTGGGATGGGCGACTGTCTTTGCCGGACTGTTGTTCGTGCGCCGTAGTACGATCACTTTCGCGCTGGCCACCCTGTTCGGCGGTATCATCCTCTTCGTTTCCGGTCTGAACTGGATGGACCCTGAGATCAATCCGCTCGTACCGGTCCTGAAATCGCCGTGGCTGATGTTCCATGTGGCGGTCATTGTTGCCGCTTACGGCTTTTTCGGTATCAGTTGCCTGATCGGGCTGACCAATATGGTGATGATGTCCGTCGCCGGAAAGAAGAACAAAGAGATTTTGAAAGCCCGTATCACCGAACTGAGTATTGTGGGTGAGATGGCGTTGTGGGTAGGGCTTGCCCTGATGACTGTCGGCACTTTCCTCGGTGCTGTCTGGGCGAATGAGTCCTGGGGTCGTTATTGGGGGTGGGACCCGAAGGAGACCTGGGCGCTGATCACGATGGTCGTCTATGCCGTAGTGACTCATCTCCACTTGGTGAAACGCTGGAATAGCCTTTGGTTGTTCAATCTGGCATCCGTGATCGCGTTCGCTTCCGTGCTGATGACTTTCTTCGGTGTCAATTATTTCCTGAGCGGAATGCATTCATACGGTCAAAATGATAATGTGCATGGAATATTCACCTATCTTTATATCGCCTTGGGGGTAGTCGTTATTTTGGCTGTCCTTTCGTACAGGAGATGGAAGATGAAGGTGTGAAACATATATGTTTTGAAAACGAAACACCGGTGTTTTGAATGCGAAACATCTATGTTTTGAGGTTGAGAGAACTGATAACGAATAAAAAATAGTACGAACACTTAAAATTAATTAGTCATGAGAACATTTAATCATGTCGGTATCGTAACGACAGAACAAGTAGAAGGGGCTATGTTTAACGAAGGCCTGAAAGTATGGTTGACAGACTATAGCAAAAGTCCGAATCGCATCGAATTCCTGAAATTCGAGGAAGGTAGCTGCCTGCCCGAACTGGTACAGAAACAGGGACACATTGCCTACACCGTTCCTTCTTTGGAGGAAGAGTTGAAAGGCAAGAAGGTGATCTTCGGCCCGGCCGTATGCGACGAACACCTGACGATCGCTTTCATCGAAGAAGAAGGCATCGCTATCGAAATCATGGAAATCAAATAATAACATTAATAACATACTTAAATAAAGGAGGAATATACCATGTCAGACATAAAGACAAAATTTATAAATGATCCCGAACAGATAACACCCGAATTGTTGGAAGGTTATGTATTGGCATATCCGGACCAGGTCAAGTTAGGTGGTGAAAACATCGTCGTACGTGCCAATCCGAAGAGCGAAGACAAAGTGGCTATCGTGACTTTGGGCGGTTCCGGTCATGAACCCGCATTGAGCGGATTCGTAGGCGAAGGTATGCTGGACTGCTCTGTCGTGGGCGACATCTTTGCCGCTCCCGGTGCACAACGTCTGTTCCAGGCTTTGCAGCTGATGAAGCGTGAAGCCGGTATCCTGTTGGTTGTCCTGAACCACTCCGGCGACGTGATGAGTGCGAACATGGCTTGCCAGTTGGCAGAACGTGTAGGCATCAAGGTGAAACAAGTGCTGACTCACGACGATATCAGCGCCGGTATCGGTGCCGACATCAACGACCGTCGCGGCTTGGCCGGTTGTGTGCCTTTGTATAAAATATTAGGTGCTGCAGCCGAAGAAGGCAAGACGCTTGACGAGCTGGTCGAAATCGCCGAACGCTATAACAACAAGGTCGCTACTCTGGCCGTTGCCATGCGCTCTTGTACGCATCCGCAGAATGGTGGTACGATCACCGACCTGCCCCAGGGCATCATGGAGATCGGTATGGGACAGCACGGCGAAGGCGGTGGCGGACAGAAACCGCTTGTATCTGCCGACGATACGGCTGCCGAGATGGTAGACCTGCTTTGCCAGCAGCTCAAGCCGAAGGCTGGCGACAAGATGATGCTTATCATCAACGGCGTAGGAGCGACTACCCACATGGAGTTGAACATCATCTTCCGTAAGGCCTACAAGGAACTGGAAGCCCGTGGCCTCCAGGTTGTCGTAAGCCGCATCCAGGAAATCCTGACCGTACAGGAACAGGCCGGTTTCCAGATGATCATGGCTATCCTCGACGAAGATCATATCGATTATCTGAAGAACAAACGTGCTGATGCACCTTACTGGACAACAATCGGTAAATAAACGAGATATGAAACAACTGACTATCGAAAACTTCAAGGCGATGCTCGACAACGCCTTGAAGAACATCAAAGAACGCGAAGACGAATTTTCTAAACTGGACGCCGTTATCGGTGACGGCGACCACGGTCAGGCAATCGTGACAGCCATGTCCGCTATCGTGGCTACGGCCCAGAAAGGAACGGAGTTCAAAACCATGCTGAACGATATGGGTTTTGACGTCATGTTGCAGGTAAGCGGTTCCACCAGTACGCTGTTGGGGGCTTTCTTCTTAGGTATGAGCGACCATGCTTCCGGTACGGAACTGGATGCCGCCGGAGTGAAAGCCATGTTTGCCGGCGGTCTTGCCAACGTGCAGAAACAGACGAAAGCCCAGAAAGGCGACAAGACCATGATGGACGCCCTGATCCCGGCTGTGGAAGCGATCCAGGCATGTCCTTCGGACGATATCAAGGAAATCCTCGAAGCCGGAGCGAAAGCCGCCCTTGCCGGTGCTGCTTCGACCGTAGAAATGAAAGCCAACTTCGGCCGTGCCCGTAACTACGGCGAACGTTCCGTCGGTTATGCCGACAGCGGTGCTACCTCTTGGAGTTGCATGTTTGAATCGTTCGCACAAGCGCTTTGAGAAATTAAGAATTAAGAATTAAAAATTAAGAAAGGAAAAAAGCTATGGCAGATATGGATGGGTTCAGAGAAGCGAATAATTTCGGCTTCGGACAAACTTCCCAATTCGACAATTTTCATGTAAAAGGTGCGTCTAACTACTCTTGGGGTATGAAAGACCGCCTCTCTCGTATCTTCAACCCGAAAACAGGCCGTGCCGTCATGTTGGCATTCGACCACGGGTTTATCATGGGTCCGACTTCAGGTTTGGAACGTATCGACCTGAATATCGTTCCCCTCGTACAATATGCCGACTGTATCATGTGTACGCGCGGTATCTTGCAGACTTCCATTCCCGCCAACATCAACAAGCCCGTCTGCCTCCGTTCGGATGCCGGTTCTACGATCCTGACGGAATTGAACCGTAACGTTTTGATCGATATCGAAGATGCGATCCGTTACAATGCTTCCGCTATGGCAGTCATGTTCTCTGCCGGCGACGGCGAACAGGAAGCCATCACGGCAGCCAACCTGGTGGAAGCTGTCGATATGGGAAACCGCTACGGCATCCCCGTCATGGGTGTGACGGCTGTCGGCAAACAGATGGCACGCGACTCCCGTTACTTCGCACTCGCATCGCGCGTATGCGCCGAGAAACGGTGCTTCTATCGTGAAGACTTACTACTGCGACGGTTTCGAAAAAGGTAGCTGCCGCCTGTCCGGTTCCCGTTGTGATCGCCGGCGGAAAGAAACTGCCCGAAAAGGAAGCACTCGAACTCTGCTACAACGCTGTCAACGACGGTGCAGCCGGTGTCGATATGGGACGTAACGTCTTCCAGAGCGAAAACCCTGCCGCCATGATTCAGGCCGTACACGCTGTCGTACACGAAGGCTTGACACCGGAACAAGGTTTCGAAATGTTCAAGGATTTACAATAATGTGCTAATGGGTCAATATGCCAATGCACCAATGGAATGAATGTCCCATTTGGAGTATTTCACCGGCATATTGGCACATTTGCAAATTGATAAATTATTAAGTATGCATAAACTATTTACTTATCTCTGTTCCGCATTGTTGCTGGTAACCGCTACCTCCTGCGAGAAGAAGACAGAAAAATTGCTGTTGGGTGGTTCCGGCTGGAACAAGATCGTGATCATCGATAAGAACACCAAGCAGGTAGAGTGGGAGCATCCCCTCGAAAAAGGTTGGGAATGCAACTCCGCTGTTGCCACTCCAGAGGTGCGAAGCTGATCGACCGCAACCATCAGGAGATCTGGAATATTGCCGCTCCCGATACCTGTGAGATGCAGACCGCCCGCGTGTTGCCCGACGGTAACTATCTTTTGGGTTGGGTAGGCCATCCGGCTGTCATCATGGAGGTGAGCCCGAAGGGAGAAATCCTGTCGCGTACCGAATATGAGACAGGCATCGAACATCCGCATGCCCAGTTCCGCCAGCTGAACAAGAATGCCCGCGGTAACTACCTGATGCCCCTCTTTGCCACTTCCGACGTGCGCGAGATCTCTCCGCGAGGCGAAGTCGTGAAGATCACCCGTCTCGAAGGAACGCCTTTCACGACATTGGCATTGGCTAACGGGAACCATTGGGTTGCCTGTGGTGACGGTCACTCCCTGATGGAAGTGAACCTCGACAACGGCGAAGTAGCCCGCCGTTACGGTGAGAACGATATCAAAGGCGCCCGCCTGTTCTTCGTTGCCGGCTTGCTTCCTGCAAAGGATGGCGGCCTGTACGTCTGCAACTGGCAGGGACATGAATGCCGTAGAGGCCAACAGCCCCCAGGTATTCGAAATCAATGATAAAGGTGAAGTGATCTGGAATCTGAACGATAACGAAAGGTTCGGTATGATTTCTACGATTAGCACGATCGAATAGGTCACTGGTTTCATCACGTTTTTTCAGGCACGGATTTCTTTGAAATTCGTGCCTGAATCATATCTGCCTATATCTTTCCCTTCCTGTGTCTCTTTGAAAAGAATAGTGACGCTCTCTATCCATGCAGATTCCCATAACAATAAAATGACTAAAAAAACGTACGTTTCTTTTAGTCATTTTGATGGGGCAAATATACTTAAAATATTTGAAATTCACACATCTTCGTTTATTTTTTATTTTCCTGTCTGCCAAATATATCGAGTCTTTTGCACGCTATTTTCCGAAAGTCAATAGTTAACAATCTTTCGTAAATGGAATGACTAAAAGAAACGTACGTTTCTTTTAGTCATTTTGTAGACACTTAATCTTCATATGTCCAGACTGTTATGTCTTTTTCTGCTTTGGGACTGACGAGCTTTTGTTGTAGGGTAATAAATTCTTTAATTATATGAAAATCAATGATTTACTATTAAGATTAACGAAAGAGAAATACCTCAATCGCTGGATAATTTTTTTTTGATTGACCTGTTCCTTTCCGTCTTTTCGACCGTTACTTCTTTGGCTTTGGTCAGTTATATTCTGGATTGGAACTATACCGACCAGATCATTCTGACGGTTTTTCTGGCGTCGTTGTTCTGTAGCACTGCCAGCTTTCTTGTTTGCCAGACCTATAAAGGCATTATTCGCCATTCCGCCTTTACTGAAACTGGACGCATCGCCATGTCCTCTTCACTGAAAGTGGCGACCATCCTGCCGGTTCTTTTGTTTACGACCGGCCTTCTTTCCTTTCGCGGTTTCCTGCTGGGAAGTGTGGTGGATTTCTTCCTCACTTTTTTATCCTGACGATATTCCGTGCTTTCCTGATCACGCTCTATACCTTTATGGTGAGCAGCATTGTATCCAACCGGAAAGACAAGCTTTTCATATTCGGGCATGAAGATTCTTCTCCCGCCCTATTGAACGATTCCTTTCTGCGTGAAAACTCATCCTATCAGGTGGAAGGCTTCCTCCGTTTCGGCCAGCGTGTCTCCATGCGCATCGGTTTGTATAAGGTCTATTTCATTACCGACCAAGAGGAATTCAGCCGTTTGGTGAACCGCTACAATATCAAGGCGATCCTCTTTACGGACTATAAGGCGGTGAAGGAAGAAAGCGAACGTCTGGTTCGTTTCTGCGAAAAAGAAAAAGTCCGTATGTTGCTCCTTCCTTCTTTGGACGAATTGAAAGGAGGCAAACTGAAGATGCGCGCCCTTCCCGAAGTCCGCATCGAAGACCTGTTAGGACGCGAAGAGATCCGTATCAACATGGAGGAGATCGCGGGTTCCCTGAAAGGCAAAGTCGTTTTGGTCACCGGAGCCGCCGGTTCCATCGGTAGCGAACTCTGTCGCCAACTCTGCCATTTCGGGCTGAAGCAATTGGTTCTGTTCGACAGTGCCGAAACCCCGATGCACAACATCCGGTTGGAACTGGAAGAGAAATTTCCCGATGTCGAGTTCGTCCCCGTCATGGGAGATGTTCGCATGATCCACCGTGTCGAGAGCATCTATCAGCGTTTCCATCCCCATATCGTCTTCCATGCAGCCGCCTACAAGCATGTGCCCCTGATGGAAGAGAACCCCTGCGAAGCCGTCCATACGAATGTCTACGGTACGCGCAACGTGGCCGATATGGCAGTCAAGTACGACGTAGACAAGTTCATCATGGTCTCGACCGATAAAGCCGTCAACCCGACCAATGTCATGGGAGCGTCCAAACGTTTGGCGGAGATGTATGTGCAAAGCTTGAGCATCGCTATCAGCAAAGGCCGGCATTCCGGTAAGACCCGCTTCATCACCACCCGTTTCGGCAACGTCTTGGGAAGCAACGGATCCGTCATACCTCGTTTCCGCGAGCAGTTGGCAAAGGGCGGTCCCCTGACCGTCACCCATCCCGACATCATCCGCTATTTCATGACGATCCCCGAAGCCTGCCGTCTGGTTCTGGAAGCCGCCTTTATGGGCAAAGGCAACGAAATCTTCGTCTTCGATATGGGAACCCCTGTGAAGATCGCCAATCTGGCACGCCGCATGATCGAACTGGCAGGCCTTGTCCCCGGCGAGGATATCGAGATCAAATATACCGGTCTCCGTCCGGGCGAAAAGCTCTACGAAGAACTGTTGGCAACGAAAGAAAATACATTGCCAACGGAAAACGAAAAGAAATCTACCGTGCCCAAGTCCGGGAATACGATTACGAAGACATCTGTACGGTCATGTCTCCCTTGATCGACCTCGCGATCAAAGTAGACAAAATGGGAACCGTCCGAATGATGAAAGGAATCGTGCCTGAGTTCAAGAGCAAGAATTCGGTATATGAGGCGTTGGACAAGGCTGAATAATACCCTGCTCCTGTTTTTTGCAGTATTATCCGCCCTCTGTTTGACCGGAGGCTATTACGTTGATGGAATCTGTATCTGGCTGTCTTTCCTTACATTGTTGGTTTGGCCGATATTGGCAGTCAACCTGTTGTTGCTGGTAATACAATTATTCACAAAAAAGAAATGGAAAAGTACGGTTCCTTTGCTGGCGATCCTGCTTCATGCAGATTATCTGTCAGCCGTTTATCAACCCTCGTGTTGGCATAAACCGGCTGCATCTGAACAAGCAGGAACCCCTCTGACCGTAGTCACCTACAACGCCAGCCATTTCTATTGGGATAGAAAGTACACTATGAACGAAGCCGCCGCTTATATCAAGCAGCTACAACCCGATATCATCTGTTTCCAGGAAGCCCCCGATAACGGCTATTACCATCGGGACAGCATCCGGTACGCTTTCGATTATGTACTGTATAAATATATCAGCCGGCGTACAGACCATTTACCGACTACGATCTACAGCCGTTATCCGATCCATTCGGTAAAAGCTCTGTATCATAAGAATTCCAGTAATATGTCATTAATAGCCGATGTAAGAATAAACAACCAATACATCCGCGTGATCAACAACCACTTCGAGACAACAAGCGTCAATGCCTATCGCGGTATCATTACCGCTCCCGACAAGAGTTTGGAAGATCCGCGCAAAGGCAGTTAAGAACTTGATCTTGCAAATGAAAGACAACAACCGGAAACGAGCGATTCAGGCCGATTCAATTCATGCTGAAATCCAACGATCTCCTTATCCGGTTATCGTCTGCGGTGACTTCAACGATACACCCGCCTCCTACACCTATCATCGAGTGAAAAAAGGTTTGACAGATGGTTTTCAGGATGTCGGAAACGGCTATCAATATACTTTTCGGATACAAATACAAGTAATAATAAGCGAATCGCTAAAAATACATTGATGCTTTATGCTAGAATGTTTTTTGACTATGCCTATTACGCTTTATTCTTCACGAGTTGTTTTAAATGCATTAGGTGTAGATGATTTTGGGCTTTATTCTGTGGTTGGAGGTTTTGTTGCGATGTTTGCTATTATATCGAATTCTTTAACTGCTTCAATAAGTCGATTTATCACATATGAATTGGGAGTTGGTGGTAATAAAGATCAATTACGTAAAGTTTTTTCTACAACGGTTATTATTCAATTGCTTATTTCTTGTATTGTTATATTTTTATCTGAGACATTAGGTGTTTGGTTTTAAATGTATGCATGAATATTCCATCAGAGCGACTTTTTGCTACTAATTGGGTTTTTCAGTTTTCTTTGTTGTCATTTATTACAAATCTTATGAGTATCCCATATAATGCAAGTATTGTTGCTCATGAAAAAATGGGAGCTTTTGCCTATATTAGCATTGTTCAAGCTATAGGAACATTATTTGTTGCTTTTTTGATAGATTATGCTCCATTTGATCGTTTGATATTTTACGCAATGTTAATGTTGGTGTTGTCTGTTTCGATACGTTGTCTTTATTTGTGGTATTGTAAGAAACATTTTTTCAGAATGTCATTTTATTTGGTTATGGGATGTTTTTCTGATAAAAAGAATATTTAGTTTTGCTGGATGGAATTTTATTGGTGCTTCTTCTGGTATATTGCGTGATCATGGTGTAAATATTTTGTTGAATGTGTTCTGTGGACCAGTTGTAAATGCGGCTCGTGGTGTTGCTATGCAAGTAAGTGGGGCTGTTACTAGTTTTGCTAATAATTTTATGATGGCTTTAAATCCACAGATAACAAAATCTTATGCAGTAGGGAATTTAGAATGTACCATGGATTTAGTTCTACAAGGAGCTCGTTATTCTTTTTATCTATTGTTGTTATTATCTCTTCCTGTTTTAATGGAAACACATACAATACTCAAATTATGGTTGAAGATAGTACCTGATTATACAGTTTCTTTTGTCCGTTTGATTCTTTTTGTATGCAATTTTTTTGAGTCTATATCAAATACAATGATTACATTAATGTTAGCTACGGGTAAAAATTCGAAACTATCAACTATTAGTAGGAGGACTACAATTGATGAATTTTCCTATTTCTTATTTATTATTGAAAATTGGGTATGCTCCGGAAACAACAGTGCTTGTAGCTATTGGTATAGCATTTTGTTGTATGTTTTTGCGTGCTTATATGTTACGTATAATGATTGGATTTGATATTCGTCGTTTTTTGCATGTAGTAGTTCTGAATGTACTTTTAGTAAGTTGTTTGTCTTTAATAATTCCTTATTGTACTACGTTCCTCTTTGAAGAAGGTATTATTCGTTTGGTTATCAGTGTGCCAATATGTATGATATCAACAACTTGTGTTATATTTTTTATAGGTTGTTCTGAGCAGGAACGTTCTTTTGCATTAAAGAAAATTTTTCAGTTAAAACAGAAATTCTTTTTATGAGAATAAATAAAACGAAAACAGATTGTTGTGGGTGTACGGCTTGTGAAAATATTTGTCCACATAAGGCTATTGTAATGCAGCCGGATAGTTTGGGATTTCTTTATCCAAAGATTGATGATTCTTTATGTGTTGATTGTGGATTGTGTGAAAAAATTTGTTCTTTTCACACAGATTATGATAAAAGTTTGAATTTGTTAAATCCTGTTGCTTATGCTGTTCGTCATAAAGATTTGCAAGAAATACAGACTTCTCAAAGTGGAGCGGCTTTTGTTGCTTTTTCTGATTGGATATTGAATAAAGGAGGTGTTGTATATGGAGTTGGTTATATAGGACATTTTCGAGTCGTTCATAAAAAAGCAACAACAAAAAGTAGAAAGAAATGAATTTAAAGGAAGTAAATATGTTCAAAGTGATTTAAATTCTGTTTTTCTCAAGTTGAAGAAGATTTAAAAAAGGTTATAGTATTGTTTTCTGGTACTCCTTGCCAAACATCAGGATTAAGGTCCTATATTAAAAAATCATTGCAAGGAAACTTATTTTTGGTAGATGTGGTTTGTCATGGCGTTGCTGCTCCTTTTGTTTGGGAGGATTATTTAAACTTTTTGGAGAAAAGAGAAGGCCAGAGATTAGTAAAAACAAATTTTCGTGATAAGTCTTTTTGGCTGGCGGTCTCAAGTTGAATCGTTTTTGTTTTCAAATGGAAAGAAAAAAGACATATTCGTTTACATTTTATACAACTATGACCATACGTCAATCGTGTATGGAATGTCCATATACTAATCTAAAACGTCCTTCTGATATAACGGTTGCTGACTTTTGGGGAATAGAGAAAAAACAAAGGCTGTTTCTATGGGGATTGATAATAGAGGATGTTCTTTAGTTTTATTAAATACTGAGAAAGGCAGATGTTGGTTTGAGCAGGTAAAGAATAAGATGGAATATCAAGAAGTTTCATTAAGAGATTGTATGCAACCTCAATTATCTTATCCTACAGAACTTCATCCGAAACGTTTAGAATTTGAATATCTTTATACAAATAAAGGTTTTAGCTATGTGTTGAAATATTATGGTTTTATTGGTTGGAAACATTTTGTAAAAACGTATTATGCCGAAATCAATAAAAGTAGTAATTAGAAGAATCGTAAAGTAAAATGAAAATAGGTATTTTAACATTCCACTGTGCACATAATTATGGTGCTGTTCTTCAGGCTTTTTGTTTACAAGAAAAACTAAAAAACTTGGTCATGATGTTTATGTTATAAATTATCGTCCTTCTTATATAGTTGATACAATATATCGATTTAGTTTTAAATGTTGGATATCAAAATCTATTAAAGGTTTTTTTATAAATGGAGTAATGAACCGTTTTTAATATTTGACAGAAAAAGTCGTTATGATAGCTTTATGCATTTTATAAATGATAATTTAAGATTATATCCTTATAATGCAGATTCTGATTATTCAGAGTTTGATGCTCTGATTTTGGGAAGTGATCAAATATGGAATCGTGATATAACTGGAGGATCTTATGATGATACCTTTTTTGGGAAAAAAGCTAAATGTAAAGTTATATCATATGCAGCGAGTAATAAAAGTTTTGAGCTAGAACAAAATGAAGTTGAATATTTTAGAGATGCTTTATCCCATTTATCTGCAATTAGTGTACGCGAACTTTCGTTAGCAAAACTTTTGCAACCATTAGTTTTAGACAATTATATTTTTACTGTTGTGGATCCGACCTTATTGGCCGGAAAAGAAGTTTTATCACGTTTTGTTTCTTGTTCGAATAAGCCACATAAAAATCCTTATGTTTTTATTTATGAATTGAGTAGTCATGATGAAACATTGAATGTCGCAAATTCAGTGGCTAAACAATTAAATGCAGATATTATTGAATTAGAAGGTTGTTGGTCTGCAAAACGGTTGAAGCAGAAAGATATGGCAACATCTCCAGAAAAGTTTGTAGAGTATATTGCTAATGCGGCTTGTTTGTTACAACCTCATTTCATGGAACTGCATTATCCATTATTTTTAATAAAACCATTTTATGCAATTAAGCAAAATAACTCTTCTGATAATCGAATCTCTTCTCTTGTTAATAAATTGAGATTAGAGAAGCGATTTTTGAATAAAAGGCATATTGCCTACTTTTGAATTGATTGATTATAAAGATATTAATTTAGCTTTAGAGAAAGAAGTCGTTTTGTCTGAGAATTTTTTAAAAGAATCTCTTAGCAAATAAAATAAATTGTTGTTCTATTTGAATTTATGAGAAACTTACATATAATAATGCCTATGGCAGGTGAAGGCAGTCGTTTCCTCAAAGAAGGATGGACAACACCTAAACCTTTAATCGAACTTAATGGGCAACCTTTTATTTAAACATGCTATAAGTAGCGTGACAGATAAAGATATCCAGATGAAATATTCATTCATCGTCCGTCAAGAGCATATCGATAAATACCAAATAGATAAAGGTATTAGGTCGTTTTACCTGAAGCAAATCTGTTTTCTGTCGTAAAGACAACACGTGGAGCAGTGGAGACTTGTTTGATAGCAGAAAAATGCCATTGCTGATGATGATGCAGTGATTGTTATGGATTGCGATTTGAATTTCGTAGTAAGAAATTTTATGGAAATTATTAAGCAAATTCTTAATAAACCGATAGAAGAAGCAACAGGTGGAGCGTTAGTCTCTTTTTTGAATCCAATGAACCTCGATATAGCTATGCGGCACTTGAAGACGGTTTTGTAGCTCGTACAGCAGAAAAAAGAGGTTATCAGTAATCATGCTCTTTGCGGAGCTTACTTCTTCTTCCGGTAGACGTTTTAAGCAAATTGCCCATCTGCTCTTGGCGAGCCTGCATTTACTAAGCCGGAATATTATGTGAGCCTTCTTTTTAATTACCTTCTAAAAGATGGTGAAAAGGTTTGGCTTGCTCCTATGGAAGAATATT